>RRYU01022489.1_pt1 | contig 36299 bp, 37 predicted proteins | sample 2162651 | NCBI WGS metagenome assembly RRYU01 (sample SAMN10267283, study PRJNA491782) | microbial mat metagenome | isolation source: biomat in the production well | place: Japan: Minami-Kanto gas field, natural gas well KTG3 | collected 2017-06
AAAAAAACAGTGGGATATGTTTACTACGGCAGATCTAGCAGCCTGTCGGACTTGGCCACTGGGATGCTAGCATCGAGGCTCCGAAAGGCCGTTTGTTGCGTAAAAGAGACGTTTTTGGGCGAAAAACGAGGGTTTCCTCCCGATTTCCCTTACTGCAGGCGCAAGACGGCCATGCGTTTTAAGTTCCACGCCAGGCACACCAGGGTCCACTCGTTCTGAACATTGTCCAGACCGCGGGTGAGGAACTGACGAAACCCCATCACGGATTTGAGGATGCCGAAGACCGGCTCGACGGTTTGCTTGCGCAGGGCGTAGGTCGCCCGGCCGTTGGGAGTCTTCAAGCGGTGGGCCATGCGCTCCACCGCAGTCGCCTCGGCGGGCGGGGCTTCGGGGCTCTTGAAGCGCTCCGACCAATGGGGGTGGTGTGTGTCGCGTTGGATCGCGATCGCCGGCTCGACGCCGGCGCTCTCGCAGGCCGTGACGTTGGTCTCGCTGAAGTAGCCGGCATCGGCCAAGAGCTGTTCGGTCTGGTTGATCTCCTCGGGCAGGGCCTGCAGCTTCTCGAGCATCGGCACGAGTTGTTGCTTGTCGTTGGCGGCCTGCGTGACCTGCGGGAGGAGCACCAGCATGGTCTCGGTATCGACCACCGCTTGGGCGTTGTAGCACTGCTCGAAGCCACCACCGGCGACCGGCATGATGCGGGAGTCTTCGTCGGTGAGGTTGATCTGGTCGTCGGGACGCGGGCCGGGGGTGGGCGCCTTGGGCGGTTTGCCGCCCGGCTTGCGTCCCGTGGCCGCCGCCTTGGCCGCGCGGGCGGCGAGCTTGGCCTCGTGGTCGGCCTGCTCGCGGGCAAAGCGCTCGGCGGCGCGCGCCTCGATCTTGACCTTGGCCGCGGCGATGGCCGCCAGGCGATCCTCGCGGCGCTTGAGCTCCTCGGGCAGGCTCATGCCGTCTGGAAGGTTGGCCGCGTCGGCCTCCTCGGCCAACGCCAGCAGCTCTTGAACCTCGCCTTTGAGTTGCGCCTCGATAGCCTCGGCGTGACCATAGGACAGGGCACTGTGACGGCTGGCATTGGCGTGGATCTTGGTGCCGTCCAGGCTGACCGTGCCGAAGCGGCTGAGCTGGTTCTCGCGGGCGACTTGGAGCACCTGGACAAAGGCGCCCTCGAACTCCTTGGCGAAGCGTCGCCGAAAGGTCGAGAGGGTATCGTGGTCGGGATGGCTGTTGGCGGCGATGAAGCGAAACGCCAGGGAGTCGTAGGTCGCCCGCTCGATCTTGCGACTGGAGTAGCAGCCGGTGGCGTAGCCGTAGATCAGCAACGAGAGCAAGGTGGCGGGGTGATAGGGCAGGCTACCCCGCCCGGAGTAGGCCTGTTCCAGCGCACGCAGATCCAGTCCCTCCACGACCTCGACCACGTAGCGCGCCAGGTGCCCTTCGGGCAGCCAATCCTGCACCGAAGGCGGCAGCAGAAAATCGATGTCGCGGTTGATCGAACGGAAGTGGCTCATCGGCTCAGGCCCCAAAGTGTGCTGCGCCTATTCTAAAGTGTGCTGCGCCTATTCTAACGGGCTGCGGCGCCGTCCGACACCGGGAAAGTCCGACAGGCTGCTAGTACCACGTCGACTACTCTCCGTTCCGCCTTTGCCCTCGGACCACTTAGCGCCGGCGCTGCGGCCGGCTCAGCTCACGACTCCTTGCTACTACTGCTCAAGAAGGACGTGACGCATCGTGTCAGAAATCGCCTTGGACCGGTTGGACGCTTCCCTTTTCCCTTTTCGTAAAGGGCTTCGACCCGTCGGGTAGCGGGGTCACCTTATGGTCACCCCGCTACCCGAAGGCTTCGACCCCTTTTCGCCGCCTTTTCGCCGCACTCAACGGGCAGGTTAGTTGACATTGTGCCTCTGATCCTCGCTCCTAATCGGAACAGTAGGAGAGGCCCGACCCCTCGGATTGGTCGCCGACAACGATTCCGTGGTACGTCCCCTGTTTACGCCCGCCTTGGGTTCCTTCGGGCAGTCCCACGAGCCGGTCGGCGTTCCCGCTTATGACGACCGCCGCCCACCGGCTTATTGTCCCCCAACCTTTGGAAGGTCGCCGAGAAACGGAATCGCGCCGTAGCGTCCCTGTAAATAGCCGCGCTCGATGTTTTCGCCCTTTCGGGGTCGAAAGTCGGTTAAAGGGTACAAACAGGTCGCGCCTTGTGGGTCCTTTTCCGTCAGCCAAATCTGGTCGCGACGCATCGACGGATCTCCCGCGATGGTTCCGAGCAGGCTGGTATCGTGAGTCGTGAATAGGATCTGAGCGTTTCGCGGGTTCCGCTCCGGATCGTTGAACTGCCGCAGGATTTGAATGGCCAGCAGCGGATGGAGGCTGGCCTCGAGCTCGTCGATCATGACGACGGTACCGAGTCGAAGTGCGTCGAGAATGACCGGACCCACGCGGAACAGGGTAACTGTTCCCTGTGACTCCTCTTCCAGCGGCAGCCAAGCGTCCTCGACGCTACTGCTGTGACGCACCAGTATCCGCGCCCGACGCGGACCCCACTGTGGATCGCCGGGGGCGGTGGGCGCGCCGGGATCTTTCTCCAGTTTGATGTCCAAGATACCCACATCCGCTGCACGAAGCAGGTCGCGAAACAGTTCAATGCTTTGGCTTTGTGCCTCGTCTTCTTCGAAAAGAGATTGCTGCGGGTTCGGTCCGAGCCAGGCTTCTATGCCCCGCGGGAGTAATTGATTGCCGGCAAAGCGGAGGGCGGAAGGCCGGCGGCCGGGCACATTGACCGCGTTGAGATTTCGGAACCAGCTGTAAAGGGTGGCGAGCTGTTCATGGCGTAGCTGAACGGCAGCAGACAAAAAGAGCGCGTTAGGTCGCGTAATCTGCTCGATCAGACGATTTTCCCCAAGCAGGTGCTCGCTGAACTTGTACTTTCCCAGCTCGCGCACGAACCAGACCTGTTTTCGCTTTCCAGGCCAGGCGAACAGCCACTCCTCTAGAAACTGCTCGCCGTCCGCAACAAATCCATATTGATAGCGGATGCCCGACACCACGAGCGAAACCTCGAAGAGTGAAGGCTGTGTGGCCTTTTCGCCCCAAGCAAAGGGATCCCTCGGAACACCTCCGTCCGGCGGCCAAGCTCGATGGGACTGAAGTACCGCATTGCGCATAAATCCCAAGGCGGAAAGGACGTTGCTCTTCCCGCTGGCGTTTGCACCGTAGAGTGCAGCCGCCGGCAGAAGTGGATCAGAGCAGCCTTGGATGCGGCGGGGCCGCGGATCGGCGGAATCGTCTTGCCTGCCCGCGCGCATGGTCAACGCCTGCTCGTCCCGAATTGAGCGGTGGTTCTCGACACGAAATTCGATGAGCATGGCGGCTTAAGTCTAGCCCGAAAGGCAATTTTGCGACAGTTAGCGCAGGAAAATCGCGCAAAATGTAGCGTGAAGGTGCTGAGACTCGACTTTATCAGAACTCAGCAGCGTGCGACACTGCGCCTGTGGTCATCGCGCCTGGCGGGGATTTTAGGAAACGCTGACCCCGCAGAAAGGTAGCCGATAGCGATTCCGTGGTACGTCCCCTATTTTCATACCAAGGCGCGGTGCACGCCTTGGTCGAGCAACCGTCGGTCGAACGGCACGGCGAGAATCGCGGGTCGGCCGTGCTTCGTGATGAGCGCGAGTTGTCCGAGCTCCGCGTCCCTCAGCAGATCGCCCGAGCGGGTACGCAGATCCCGAACCGAGAAGACATCGAGCGTTTCCACGAGGTGCCTCGGGTGATTGTGCCCAGGAAAATTAGCACAAAAAACAGTCGAGAGCAGCGTGTCGATCCTCGCCGGCGAAGCTGCCTTGCGGCCGACTGACGGCCAACTTCACCGCGCCAAGGTCTCGGAGTCCAAGGCACCACCGGCCGTGGCGAGCAACCGACCGTGCAGTTCGAGTACTTCGGCGAGCGAGAGGTAACGCATCAGGCGAGCCGCCGATAAAGCTCCGGTTCTTCGCGAGTACGCGACTGATCCCGGCGAGTAATTCCGTGGTACGTCCCCTATTCACGCACGCAGCATTCCTTCAGGGCGGTATGTCCAAGTTGTCGCTTCCGCGCGCGGCAGGTCTATTACCTCTTTTATTACCCTCATTTGAGGGTCATTGGTTACCCTCTTTTCCGCTCTCTCCCTGCGACCACTTGGCACCGGCACCGCGGCCGGTGCAGCTTACAACGCCTTGCTCCTGCTGCTCACGAAGGACGTGACGCACCATGTCACGGCTGACGCCCGGACATAGCTGCTCCAGCTCGCTGATCTTGAAAGCGCGGCCCGGCCTGGCCAGGAGCTGCTCGATACCGTCGATCACCATTTGACGTTTCTCCCCGCGGGGGGCCTTGAGCGCCCCGACCCGGTCGACTAGGTTGCGGTAGGCCTCCTTCATGATCGAGAGGACATAGTTGATGTAGGGCCAGGGGTCGTGTGCCCCTTCATGCCAACCCCGGGAGCTTTGCTCCAGGGTCTCGTAATACCGGTCTTTATTCTCTTCGATCAGGCGCTCCAGGCTGATGTAGCGTCCGACCTCGTAACCAAGCTGATAGCCTTGCAACAGCCATAGCAGGCGGGAGACACGCCCGTTGCCGTCGCGGAATGGGTGAATACAGAGGAAATCGAGATTGAATGCGGCCAGGGCGATCGGCGGCGGCACCCAGCGCTCTTCCAGGCACAGGTGCCAGTCGCGGATCAGCGTATCCATCGCCACGGGTGTCTCCGCCGCCGAGACGGTGCGGAATCGCACCCGCTCGGAGCCGTCGCCCCTTTTGTCAGGGCTGCGCTCGATAATGTCACCGTCCTTCGACTTGTACTGCCCCGCATCCCAGATCTGGCCGCGGGTCAGGGCGTGCAGCCGGCAGATGGTCTCGTTGCCGACCGGAAGATCTGCCGCATGCCTGTGGATCAGGGTCAGAGCGTCGCGGTAGCCACGCACCTCCTCTTCATCCCGGTCCCGGAACAGCGGACGCGGGGCTACCAGGATGTCGCGAACCCGTTTCGGGTCGATCGTGACCCCCTCGATTCGGTTCGACGAGATGGCGCTCTCGATGATCGCCGACTCACGCAGTGCCTTCAGGCGCTGTGGCGACTGCTGGGTGTAGAGCGTCTGTTTGCCGCGCAGCTCGCCCAGATCGCTCAGGTACCAGGCGGTGCCCGCCCCGATACTGAGTCGATCGAGTGGAAACAGGCGAAGCGTCGTGATCATGAGCGTGGCCACCGATGCCCGACGCATCGCTCGATGCTCATGGAGCCTATTCCGTGCGTCGCCAGGTTATTGTCGATCGCGCAAGGTGCGCGGATCAGCGCTCTGTGTATTCTCAAGTCAGGTTCTCGGCCGGATGATCGGCGGCCGTGGTCGTGGCTCGACCTTCGGCCCAGGCCACTCCCGCTCGGTTCTCAGCAGGTCCGCAGCGATGGCTTGTAGGTCGTTATGGAAGCGAGCGGCATGCGCCTCACGCACGCGATGCAGTTCTTCGACGATGGGGTCAGTCCACACGGCGGCTCATCCCGAGCGCTTCTGATCAGCTCGCTGCTCCTCACAGAGTCGATGTCCGAACCGGATTCCTTGGTACGGCGATTTCACCTGGCGGGGCGTTGCGGGTGGATCGATGAAGCGCGCGCCCTGTGCCTGGTGCTCCATCTCGCGCTGCTTGATATCGGCGTAGATGGCATCGAGATCGAAATGGAAAGCGGCGGCGTGTGCTTCGCGGATCGCGCGGACTTCGTCGAGAATGTCGTCATTCATTATCGGCTCCAAGTAGCTCGTCGGGTGTACAGATGAAGGGCAGGAACAGATCGATCTCCTCCAGATAGCGCGCGATCTGCCTTTGAATCTCAGGGTTCGCAATGTGCTTGCAGTTCCATGTCAAGAGAAAATCAACGGCATGAACGGTCGCAATCGCGATATGCAGGGCATCCTCGGCCGCCTTCGAGGGAATGATCTCGCGTGAGACCAGCGCCTTGGCGATCTCGACGGCATCCTTGGTCACCCGCAATAGAGGCAGATCTTCAATGACGGCCAACCGTCTTGCCGCGGCATCAGGGTCTCCTGATGCACATTCGCGAGCGACCACCACCGAAATGCAGAGGTCATGCTTCGAACGGATTTCCCACCAGGCTTGCGTCACCTGCTGACGCGCCATGCCGATCAAGTCCCGACTCGGACGCGCGGTCAGATAGCTGATCACCGAGGTCTCGATATAGACGCGGGATGTCATGCGGCGGTGTCCTCACGATGCTCCTTCTCGAAAAACGCCCAGGCGATCCGGTAGTCCTCCTCGCGCTCGGGGCGGATGAAGGGGGGCTGGTAGGTGATGGTGCGTTGCACCGGGCCGCCGGGCAGGGTGTCGTCGGGGAAGGTCTTGGTGAGGATGCTGCCGGCGGGCAGATCGCGCACGTCTTCCCAGCCGAGGGCGATGCCCTGCTGCGGGTTCCGATCGGGGCGGTCGGGGGTCCGGATGCCGTAGGTGATGCCGGCCTTCAGATCGCTTTTGCGTGCCTTGCGGGGCAGACCGACGCCGATCAGGCCCTTGCTGGGGGTGAAGACGATGCGGCCGGTCTGGTCGTACCAGGTGTCGGCTTCGTACTGGCGCATCACCGGGAATTGGACGCGGTAGATGGTGAGCAGCTCGTCCAGGGTCAGGCCGATGGCTTGGGCGACGAGGACGTCGATCTCGAGCAGGGCCTGGCGGCGGGCGTAGTCGGTGCGCAGGGCGCAGTCGCGTTGCCAGGTGGGTGTGAGGTTACAGAAGAAGTCATGCGGCATGCATGACTCTCGGCTCGCCCACCGGCCGGATTGGAAGGCTGGTTGCCAACAACTGTGCCAGAGATCTGCGTAGTGGGCGGTGAGGCAGTTAAGGACTAAAACACGCACCCATACCTTACTCTGCGCCTTCTTGCTTAATTCTATCTGCGGCAAAAGAAACGCCGCATCGTCGCGAAAATCTTTCTTGCCAATTGAACGAAAAAAACCGTCAAAAGGTAGAGATCCCCATGCTGCTACAGTTTCGATCAGCGTTTCTTTTTTTGAGAAAGCTACGCTATAAATGCTATCAATGTGAGTTGCCCCAGGCGGGATGATCGCAGTTACGAGGCTTCGCTCATTAGCCGGATTAGCCCCTCGCCTTGATGCGAGACGATAACGCAAGAATGAAGGTTTATCAGCAATAATCTGATTTGATAACCTACTTTTCGCCTTGCGTTGCTCACCCCCAAAAACAAAGTTCGTTCTTGGAATAAATTCTTCATTAATAGAATCCAGACCGACTCGATCGTAGTCTGATCGCCAAGAGAAGTCTCTCCTTGGAGATTTGTATAACGGACAGCCCGCCCAGATGTGGGGTCCTGATAGAATGCATTCTTTCCACGAATCAGGGAAACCTGTTTCTTTATTTATTAGCTTTTCTTTCTGCGCATTACCTTCATGCCATCCCTCGCTCGTGAGTGCTATTAAATTAGCCTCGTCGCCAAAACGGCGTTTTCTCTTGGCGATTTTGAAAAGTACGGCGACTAACTCTTGACTATGAACAGCGGGCAGCCTTGCATGCGTTGCTAGAGTGCCACGCTGATCATAGAGTCGAGCAAAAGTGGCGAGCAGCTCATTATCAACATCGATAACACGGCTCAAGTGTCCGTCGGTATTCCAACCGCCATGATCGCGCTTGATAGCGGGCGTGCAGCCTTCGCCAGCGTGTTCGAGACATGCGTCCACCGTAGTGGGTAAAAACAGATTTGAGATCGACTTAAAGTGAATACCTGACTGTGGAGGCCCATAGATATGCAAGCCAAAACGCAGGCGTCCATGATCGTTCGTTCCCTCGAACAACCCAAACTCGTTCTGAAACTGGAAATGCGAGCGTAGTCGCGGATACAGCAACTCGCGAAACCGTCCACCTTTCGGATCGTCGTAGACACCTTCAGGGTGCAGCATCGCTTGCACCCCGTTCCCTATCCACCAAGCCTGCGGCAAAAAACACTTGTATAGATTGGTCTGCACGCCCTTGAGCAACGGATAATTCTGGACCGCATTCAAAAACGCCTGAAACCCCTCCTGCTCGCAATACTCAGCGAGCCAGGCCGAACGCATCTCCGGCCGCTCGGCAAACAGATCCGCGCGACGCGCCGCCAGATCCGACGCGCTCATCTTGCGGATGGCGATCCGCGGATCGGCCTCGCCGAGAACGCCTTTCTCCTCCCACTCCACCTTGATCCAGGGCGGATTCCCGAGGATCAGATCGAAGCCGCCGGACTCGCGAAAGACATCGGCAAAGGCCAGCTCCCAATGGAAGAATTTGAAGCGTGCAGCCAGTGACTCGACCAGCGCGACACGCGGGAAGTAATTGCGCAGACGCTTGATGCGCAGCTCGCCGTAGCGGTCATGCAGGGTCTTTTCAGGCGTCGGGGCCGACAGCGACAGTTGACCCGGCTCGTCGTCGAAGAGGGAGCCCTGCACGTCGGGCACCAGGACTTGGCGCTCGACCTTGGCCGGCTCGGGCGAGAGATCCAGCTCCTGCTGCTCGTCGATCTCCATCAGGTTGCCGTCGAGGATGGCGCCGATCTCGGTGATCCATTGGGTGCGGCTGGGCAGGTGCGCGGCCCCGCCCTGATCGGAGTCGAGCGGCCAGAACCAGAGTGCGCACCAGTAGTCCATCACCAGCTTCAGACGCCGGTAGGCGGTGGCCAAGGCGCCGTCCTCGCTGAGCATCCCGGCCTGGCGGGTCTCTTCCTTGCTGGCGCGGCTGCTGGTGCGGCCGGTGTCGAGGGCCGGCCAGACGGGCAAGGGATCCTCGGTGCGGGCGCGGTCCTTCGCCAGTTGTCGGGCATGCTCCTGCCAGAGCTGATCGATCTTCGTGCTGAGCTGCAGCAGGCGCTGGATCTCGGTCTCGGTGAAGCGGGCGAGGAAGGGCTTCTTCCAGACCTTGATCCGGTCCAGGTCGTCGCCGAAGTAGGTCTTGACGGCCTTGTTGGCGTAGCTGCACATCCCCTCGTCGGGCAGCAGGAAGTGGTAGATCTCGTCGTCGGCGCGCGTCTCGCCGAGCCGCACCCGGCGCGGTTCGGCATTCAGCCAGCACTGCGGATTGGGGACGGACTTGCCGTCCGGTGACCTGAGATTCTTCGGTGCGTTGAGCTGGTCGACGCGAAAGACCTGCGAGCGTGCGCCGACGAGGCTGTTGCCGACGAAGAGCTGGTAGCCGAACCAGGGCACCCGCGCCGCCTTGGGTCGGCCCTGCTCGTCGCTCTCGCCATAGATGGCGTTGAGCCAGAGACTGACCTCGGCCAGCTCGGTGGCGATGGGGTTGAGGTCGACGCCGAAGACGTTGGCATCGGCCAGGCGCATGCGCACCTTTTGCAGCTCCTGCGGGTACTGGTCGTGCGGGATGCGGCGCTTGAGCTCCTGCTGCTTGCGTTCGAGATACTCCTGCGCGAGCTGGTTGACCGCCTCGTTCAGGAAGGCGGCGCTGCCCATGGCGGGCTCCAGCACACGCAGTTTGAGGATATCGTCGGCGCTTTTGCCCGGCAGCAGCTCCTTGAGCGCGTATTTGACCAGACATTGGGTCAGGGATTGGGGCGTGTAGTAGCTGGCGCTCTTCTGACGGTCGCGCCCCGCCAGGCGATAGATGAAGGTGCCCTTGGGATAGACGCGCAGCTCCTTGCGGCCCTCGGCGTTGGTGAAGGTGACCTTCTCGTTGTTGCGGTAGTCGCCGATCTGATTGCGGGTGACGAACCAGCCGTTGGCCAGCAGGTCGGTGCTGCCGCCGTAGTCGTCCTGCGACGGCGTGTCTTCGGCCTGATCGGAATCGGGGTCCGCATCGCCGTCGGGGTCGTCGTCCTGCGGTTGGCGCGCAGGCTCCTTGGGCGCGGGCATCACCTCGTAGAGGTCTTCGGCGGCGAAGAAGCCGCGATAGGAGAGCAGTGATTCATAGACGGCGCCGAGCTGGTTGATGGACAGCGCCTGATAGCTGACGCGGCGGGTGCGCTTGGTCTTCTCGTCCTTGGCGAAGGAGAGCCCCCGCAGCACCGCCTGCCAGATGTGGTTGGGAAAGCGGACTCGGTTGAGCAGCGGGGTGCTCTTGGGGTCGAACAGCTTGCTGTCGAGCGGGGCCAGCTCGAAGGCGTTGACGGTCGCGGTGAGGTGATACATCGCCGCCTGGGTGCGGTCGATCGCGGTGCCTTGGGCCACCAGCGCGAAGAGCTTGCGCAGGCTCATGTCGAAATAACCGCCATTCTGCGCCTCGGTGGAGCGCAGGTCGGTCAGGGTCAGGTCGCGCAGGGCCTCCAGGCTGTAGCCGCGGGCGTAGACATCGCTTGAGTTGATGGGCACATAGCCGAGCTCGGGCCGCGCCTCGATATAGAAGAGGAAGATGAGGCGGTAGACCAGGCGCACGCATTCTGTGCTGAGCGCTCCGGCGTCCAGCGGCTTGAGTGTGCCGCCGTAGCTGTAGCCGTGCTCGGTGATGAGCTGGCGCGCGGCCTCGTTGCCGAGCAACTCGATGGCGTCGCGCAGGGCATATTTGAGGTTTTCGCTGACCCCGGCATCGTGCTTGTGCGACTCGGCATCCAGGCTGTCGAGCAGACCCTCGCCCTGGTCCGGCAGCAGGGCCTCGCGATGCAGCAGGGCATAGGTGGCGTTGAGCGTGGCCGGCTGTTTCTTGCCGAGGATCTCGGTCAGGTCGAAGCGCAGGAAGCGGTTGGCGGGCCACTTGAAGCGATCGAGCAGGATCCATTGGGTCTCGCCGATCAGGAGCAGGAAGCGGGGCGGATGATCGGCGGCGAAGACCGAGTCGGTGAGCAGCTCGGCGAGTGTGCGCGGGGTTTTGCGATCCTTGCCGAAATACGCCGCCGGCATCTCTTCGATGCGGAAATGGCGCGCGTCGAGCCTGGAGTCGAGCGGGTCGATGGACCGGTCCTGACTGTCGGTCCGTTCATGGGGGTTGAACGCGGGGAGGATGGCGACGTCGGGTAGACCTGGTTTTCGGCCGAGCAACGTCCAGACCGGGATCGGCTGACCGGCCGTCCACTCGTTCTCGAGGGGGTGCTCCCGAGGGTCGATGGCGTAACCCAGCGCCTGCAGCAGCGGCCGATGCAGGGCGCGGTGCCAGTCCAGTTGGGCGGCGAAGTCTTCGTCCTGCGGATAGGCGGCGTGGCGGCGAAAGAAGTCGGCGGCGAGACGCGAGAGCTGTTTGGCGGGTGGATCGGCCGGGGGCTCAGATGGTTGCCCGGCGCCTGGATCGGTCGGCGTGCGCGCGTCCAGCCATGCCTTGATCCGCGACTGAAAGACGTGGGCCAGGAAGTGGTGGCTGTAGAATTCGTTGTCGTTGAGGATGCCGGGGAAGACATCGAACTTGTCCGTGGTTTCAATGGCGGCCATGGCTACACCTGTCGCGTGACGGCGGCGAGGACCTGCACGTAGGGCATGGGCTCCACCTCGAGGCTGTCCTTGACCCATTGGCCGTACTCGGCGAACACATCCTCGATGTCCTTGCGGCGGCGGGCGCGACGGCCCTCGCGAATGGTCTCGGGCAGACCGGCGAGGCGCGTTTCCAGGTGTTGCTCCTGGGCGTCGCGCAGTTGCGCCAGCTCCGCCAGTCTGGTGTTGACCTCTTGGGTCCGCGTCGCGCTGAACCGCTTCACCTGTCCCTCGACGAAGAGCTGCATGGTCGCGACCGCATCGCCGAGGGCGGCTTGCAGGCCGGCGAGGTCCATCGGACGGCCGGTGTTGGGCAGATCACGCACACCGATGCCGGTGCGCCGGCAGAAGGCATCGAAGTCCTCGATCGCGAAATCACCGGCGCCGCGACGCACCACGGCCTTCCATTCGACGATCAGCGGCTGACCCTTGCGGTTCGGGATCAGGCCGAGCATGAGATAGGCGGTCTCGTCGATGCCGAGATCCGGGCTGCGGATCACCGGGGCGCGGCGGCGGCCCACGGCGCCGATCACCCGGTCGATCAGCCATTGGCAGATGGGGTGTTGGGGCCAGAGATACTGGATCTCGGGCCAGCTCGCGCCCTGTTGGTCGGTCTCGCGGGCGCGTTGGATGGATTCCTCCACCAGGCCGATATGGGCGGAGAGGACGTATTCATCGGTCTCGCGCAGCACCTCGACGGGCAATTGCCGGCGCAGACGTCGGCGCAGGTCGGCGGGCGGGCTCAGACGCAGCATCCGGGCGGCGTCGTCGATCCGATAGCCCGCGGCCTCGGGGATGGTGGCGATGGCCTGTTTGGCGAAGGCATAGAGATCGGGGAAGAGGCGATGGGGGTCGGCCGGAAGCGCGGCGGGCGGGGGCTCCTCCGCGGTGCCGAAGAGCGCGGTCTCCCAATCCTCGTCGTCCGACGCCGGCCGGTCGATATAGTCGCGCTCGAACGCCTCCGCGGTCACGCCGTCGGCCAGGGCTTGGGCGACCGTCTGTTCCTCTTCCTCGCTGCTGTGCTTGCGCAGCACCGAGGCGGGATCGCCGATGTTCTTGCTGATCTGCTCGTCCTTGCGCACCAGCACCTCGATAACACGCAGATCGCCCTTGACGGTCTCGATGGCCGATTCGGTGAGCAGGTAATCGATGCAGGGCCGATGCTGCTGACCGAAGCGGTCCACCCGGCCGTTGCGCTGCTGGAAGACCATCGGCGACCAGGGTAGATCGAAATGCACGAGACGATGGCAGAGGTAGTGCAGGTTCAGTCCTTCGGACGCCACGTCGGAGCACAAGAGCACGCGCAGGCGGTCGTGCTCCTGCCCGAAGCGCTCGACGATCTCCTGCTGATCGATATCCGAGAGGCCGCCGTCGAGGATGCTGAAGGCGCCTTGATCCAGACCGAGATCCCGCGGCAGGTTGGCCATGAGCCATTTCAGGGTCTCGATGCGCTCGGAGAAGATCACCAGCCGATCGCGGGTGTCCGTGCCCGACCAGAGCGCCTCGGGATCTCGCAGGGCTTTGATCAGGCGTTGGTACTTGCCGAACCGCGCCGGCGTGATGTGCTCAAGGGCCTGGCGTAGGGTCTGCAGTGCGTCGATCTCGGCGTGTTCCGCCGGCGTGGGCACGGGCTTGCGCGAGAGCTTCTCGATCCGGTGGCGGGCATAGGCGTCGGCCGCGGCGGGGCTGGAAAACAGCGCCTTCTGCAGGCCGACGCGCTGCAGCTCGGAGGGCTTGCCGGCCTGGTGCTCGCCTTTCTGGGTGAAGGGGATCGCCAGGACCGCCTGATAGGCCGCTTCTTCCTCGGGGGTCGCCCGGGCGGACAGACGCCGGGTGATGGGTTCGAGAAACTGACCTTGTGCCTGCGTCTTGATGTCCTTCTTGAAGCGGCGTACGAAGAGATCCTTGCGGTCGAGGTCGGCGCGGGTGAAATCGTCCGGGTCCGAGATGGCGGTCGGGTCCAGCAGCCAGATCAGGGAGGCGAAACTGTTGGCCGAGCCGTCATGCGGTGTGGCCGAGAGCAGGATCAGGGTGTCGGACTTGGTGGCCAGATGTTTGGCCAGACGCGCCCGCTGCGAGGATCCGGCATCGCCTTTGCGGACGGCCACGTTGTGACATTCGTCGATGACGATGATGTCCCAACGAGATTTCTCCAGGTAGTTGCGGTACTCGTTGTTGCCCTTCAGGGTGTCCATCGAGATGATGGTTTTGTCGAAGTAATTGAAAGGATTATGGCCCGAGGGGATCTTATTGCGGATGCGCTGGATGCCCGCCGAGTCGAGCCGCACCAGCGGGATGGTGAAGCGCGACCACCATTCCTTCTGAAACTGGGTCAGCATGCTCTTCTGGGTGACCACCAGGATGCGCCGGCCACGACCGCGGATGTCCAGCTCGGTGGCCAGCATGCCGGCTTCCAGCGTCTTGCCCAACCCGACGCCGTCGGCGATCAGCATGCGGGTGCGGACCTGTTTCAGTCCTTTCTCCGCCGGCACGCGCTGATAGGCTGCGCTCTGCATCGCGGCCTGATGCGCCCGATGCATCTGCTGGTCGTTGGCGACCGTGCGCAGACGCTGGCTCTCCAGATAGAGCAGCGCCTGACTGAAGTAGGGACTCGCGTCCTGGAACAACGCAGTGCCCGCCGGGTCATGCACGGCGACGTCGTCTTCCAGACGGTCGAGAAAGATCGCGGAGGTGCCGCGCACCAGCTCGGACAGGCCGTCGCAGGTCAGCCCGTGGCCGCCGTCGTCGCACAGATCGATCCGGCGGACGATCCAGTCTTCATCGCGGATGGTGACCCGCGCTCCCGGGGCAATGTTTCTATCCATGCAAGTCCTTATGACCTAAACCGCGCCCGGCGCGGTATGTGATGTTTTTGGATTGGATCGGCCCCGGCAGCATCGACGATTGTCGGAGATAGCACGGTTTAGAGTATTGAAAAATCTGGAATTTATAACTGTGACGTCACCGATGTCGATGACAGCCCTACAACCATCATGAGGTTGGCAACCGCTGCTTGCGCGATGGCGATGTCGCCTTGCCTTGACGGGTGCTCAAAGGCGCACAGGTCTCCCCGTACCGAGCGATGCAGGACTGGAGTTGACTCTTCGGTGCCCGCTGAATCCGCCCGAGCAACGCGTGTGTCACGGCCTGGAGCCCGAACCGCGCCATCAACTCGCGCTCCAGATGCAGCGTCAGATGCGCCGCCATCTCGGCATCGGCCTGCGCTCGGTGATAGCGGCCGGTGACCGGTAACCCGGCGTACGCGACCAGGGTGCCGAGCTTGTGATTGGGCGCATCGGGTAAGACGCGACGGGCGACCAGCATCGAGCAGGCGAAGGCTTGCGGCGTCCTGCGCCCGATGCGCGCCAGCTCGGCATCCCAGAACTTGCGATCGAACGAGGCGTTATGAGCGACCAGCGGATAGTCACCGACGAAGTCCGCGACCTCGGCCATGACCTGGCTGGCCGGCGGTGCGTCGCGCACCATGGCGTTGCTGATTCCGGTGAGATGCTCGATAAAGGAGGGGATGCGCCGACCGGCGTTCATGAGGCTCTGGTACTGATCCACGATGCGCCCGTCGTGGATCAAGACGACGGCGATCTCGGTCGCACGATCCCCGTCGTCGGGCGACAGCCCCGTCGTCTCGAAGTCGATTACGATAACCGGATCCAATCCACAGCCTCCAAGCGTTCTGCAACCGACGCGTTCATCACGCCGAGTGGTCGGGGGGAGCGGGCACCGGCTCATACCCCCGGTGCTGCCGTCGCTTCGCGATCCCATCCAGTGCCGCGACGCCGTCATCGAGCGATACCAGCGCGGTGACCCGCATCCCGCCGCGGCGCGAGTGCAGCGCACCCCATTGGGCGATCAGGGTCCAGGTATAGTGAGCAGTGGTCAGTGGCGAGTAGAAGGCACCCTATTGATCAATAAACATTTTCTAGTGGGCGAAAACCGAAAACCCGCACCCAACGACTATACCGAACAGCTCCTGTCCCAGGGCGACCCGGTAATAGCGGGCCTTTTCGGAATTGATCCAGCGCTGTCCCTGTTGCGCCACTACAGGCATCCGAAGACATGCCACCATTGATCATGACGTGCGCCGAGGATATCACTCAAGGATGTATCCGCGCACACGAGGCTGCATGAACTGGCGTTGTGCAACCGCCTCGCCCCATCCCGCCGCGTGCTCCGGGAGCCCAGCCATCAGCCCGCCGAGCAGTACGTAGCGCCTGTTGTCGGAGAAGGCCAGCAACTCGCCGTCGGTGGTCTCCACCGCCTGCAGACCGGCGACCGGCAGCTGCGCCATCCGCGTGATCGACGCGTGCGGCAACGGCTCGGCAGAGACGGAATCGGCGTACGACGTTTGGACGTCCAACATCCCCGATCGAGACATCCGGCGACAGGTTGCTCGGTCACCCGTTCGCCGGCACGCGCTGTGCGCCGACGTCGGCCCATGGGCGACCGACCGCGACCGGTCGGCACCGAGCATTGAACCTTGCTGCGAACGCCTGCATCGACAATCGACGACGACGCTATGCGCTACACCGACGAACAACTTCAGGCCATCGAGCACAGGGGAGGTCATTCGCTCACCTTTGCGGTCGCGGGCTCGGGCAAGACGCAGATGCTGCTCGGGCGGGTGCGCTTCCTTCTGGAGCAGGGGGTCCCGCCCGAGCGCATCCGCGTGCTGGCCTTCAACAAGGCCGCCGCACGCGAGCTCAAAGAGCGCCTCGCATGTGCCTTGCCGGCATCATTGCAGGCGCCGAAGGTTTCGACCTTCCACAGTCTCGGGCTGAAACTGATCGCGCTGTTCGAGCGACATGAGCTCGTTGCGCGCCTGCGCTTGGAGGAGAACGAGGCTGTCGAGAAGACGCTGGCGCTCGATCAGGGTACCATCGGGCCCGCCCAGGGCCTTGGTGATGCCACGGCGGCTGGGCTCCGACATCCGCTCCAGGAGTCCGAGGGAGGGGAAACACTGCTCTCCCCGTTCGCCGGCATAATCGGCCAGCGCGAGCAGCACCAGCCGCTGAGCGAGCGTCAGTTCCCGCCGGCTCCAGGCCCAATCGCGTGCCGCTCGGCTCATATCAGGCGTCCCTGCTCGGGCCGGCGTTGCAGCAGATCCAGGACCCCGACATCCAGAGCGCGAGCGATGCGGCGCAAGCTGGCGAGGGTCGGGTTCTCGTCGCCGGGGATTCCGCTCGACATCCGCAGGTCGTTCCTCGGCCATGAGCATCGCGACAACAGGTTGCACTAAAGCTCGCCGGGTTTTGCGAGGCTGCTCGAGGAGGCTGAGCGGGTGGTTCGCCCCCGGGTCCGTGCTGCGGCTGTTCCGGGAAGTCTTCGAGGTCCAAGATGGCACAAAAACAGGCACAGACAATTCGGCCTAGGTGGACAGCTTCGCTTCCATCTCGACGGGCAGGGGTCATCCAGTCGATGACGGCGATGCAATGACGCTAATCCCGCACATTCCGGAAGCGTTCAGCACACGGGAGGATTCCGGAGAGGCGAGGGGGAGGGTAGCCGGGGGCATCTCACGCTGGATGACGTGTACGGCGGCAAGCTGGTGGATCGCCCCGAGACGATGCGGCCGAGTGTGTCAGAGGCCAGTTTGACCGATACCACGCGATCGGGGCTCTTTCTCCGAACGATCATACCCAGCCCGATGGCGGGCCCACCCGTCGACCTCTAGCATGCGCTTCGGGACTTCAGCATCCGCTTCGGGATGTCGGCATCCACTCAATCCCGCTTCCCTACTGAACGCGGCGGCCAAACGGGTGCGCGGGCGGCAGCGGCCGACAATGCGCATGTCCCGGCCGGCGACAAGGCGGTACGCAGCGGACGCAACAGCGACCGAGCTCGGCCGAGTCGAGGACGCCCTGCATCGTTAGGGCCGCCGATAAAGTCCACGCTGAATGCAGTGCCTGCCGAACCGGCGCCGGATCGCATCGAGCGTTGCGTCGAGGCGATCATCCGCGTGATCCGGCGCTCGGGTATCCATCTCCGCGAACAGATCCGGCAGCACGGGCGCTTGCGCCCAACCGGAGAGACCCAAGCCGATCAGCCGCACCGCGCGACCAGCGTGCGTGTCGGTACGGCGCCGACGCCGCGCAGGGCGGCGAGCGGCATCGGATCCAGGAAGGCGCGGACCTCCTCGGGGCGCACCACCAGGAGTCCATCCGGCTTGCGGGCGTCCGAGGCGAGCTTGGCGATCAGGCGGTTCGGACCGATCCGCACCGAGGCGGTCAGCCCGACCGCCTCGCGGATGGCCGCCTTGGTGCGCCGCGCGACGACCTCGGGCGGACCGACCAGCCGCTCCAACCCGGAGACATCCAGGTCCGCCTCGTCGATCGAAACCGGCTCGACGACCGGAGCGCGGGTTCCGAGGCTTCGCTCAGCGGCTTGTCCCGAGCAAGACCCCCTTGGTGCGCAGATCCGCCATCAATCCGGCCCCGAAGGCGATGACCTGATCCGGATCCGGATGGCCGAGCTCTGCTGCGATGCGTCCGAGCACCTCGCGCCCGGTCTGCGTGCTCGACTCCTCTTCCAGCAGGATCAACAGGCGCTGTGTGACGGCATTGATCTCGAGAAAGGCGATGTCGTCGTCCGGGTTGCGATAGACCACCAGATGGGTCGGCTCGTCCGGTGGCGCATCCGGTCGGCAGTCCGGCCCGATGCGATGGACCGGGAAGCGATAGCTGAGATTCCAGGCCAGCGGCGAGACCACGGGGCGCCCCTCGAGCAGGTCGCCGGTCGGATCGATGCAGGTCCGATCCGGCTCGGCGTCGCTGATCTGCAACGCCAGCTCGACCCATTCGTAGTGCGCGAGCTCCAGAAGAAAGGGTGGATCCCGAGGATCGCCCGCGCGGGCGGTCTGCAAAAAGTCGAGAAACTCCTGTCCCAGCTCGAGGAAGAGCGGCGTTTCGGCGCGATGACGGACGAAGAAGTCCCGGATCAGGTCGTCCCAGTGCGTGTCGGGCAGGATGCGGCGAATGACCGGAAAGTTGCCCGCAAGCAAGGCCGAGACGTTGTTGAACACCAGATCGCGATAGATCGCCATCCGGCGATCCTCGACATCCTCCGGTCTCGCGACCTGTGTCGGATCGCGCAGATGCGCCGCGAAGGCGAGCTGGCGTCGGATGAAATCGGGTTGTTCAGGCATCGGCCGCGCTCCGCGCCGATTGCGCCGCATGGACCTGTTGGATCTGTTTGATCCGATCGACCTCCCCAACCAACACATCCAATGGCGGGATGTTGAAGTCGCGCTCCAGGAGCGTAGGGAAGACCCCGAACCGCGCGTAGGCCAGATCCAGCAGCTCCCACACCGGGTCGATGACGTCCGCGCCGTGGGTGTCGACCCGCAGATCCTCGGCCTCCACATAGTGGCCGGCGATGTGGCCGTAGCGGATACGCTCCCCCGGCAGGGCAGCCAGGAAGGCGTGCGCGTCATAGCCGTGGTTGACCGCGTTGACATGGATGTTGTTCAAGTCGAGCAGCAGGTCGCAGTCGGCCTCGCTCAGCACGGCCTTGATGAACTCGATCTCGGACATCAGTTGCCCCGGCGCGCCGTAGTAGGAGACGTTCTCCAGGGCGATGCGCCGCTCCAGGATCTCCTGTACCTGACGGACGCGTCCGGCGACATGGTGCACGGCCTCTTCGGTGAAGGGGATGGGCAAGAGGTCGTAGAGATGGCCGTCGTCGGAGCAGTAGCTCAGGTGCTCCGTGTAGGCGCGGATCCCGTGGTCGTCTAGGAATGCCTTGACCTGCCGCACGAAGTGCAGGTCGAGCGGGGTCGGGGCGCCGATCGAGAGCGAGAGTCCGTGACAGACGAAGGGATGGCGCTCGGTGAGCGCACGCAGGCGGCGCGCGTTCACGCCGCCCATGCCGATCCAGTTTTCCGGGGCGATCTCGTAGAAGTCGACCGCCTCGGGAGGCCGCTCCGCCAGGGCGCCCAAAAAAGAGCGCCGCAGGCCGAGACCGGCGCCGTGAACGGGATCGGGTTCTGAAGTCATGCCGTCAAAAGGCTCCGTTTCGAATCGTCATATGGATCAAGACCGCGCAATCGCAGGCGTTCTTTCAGTCGGGATCTACTCGATGGCCGCCTCGGTACGATCCGCGGTTTCGGCGACACCGTGCGGGCTGGTTGTCGCCACCAGGCCATTGCTCGGTTCATCGCCGGCAAGTGCCCAAGACCCGGAGTAGATCAAGATCAAGACCAGGCCGACAAATCCCGGTTTCCGCATCTGTTCGGTGCTCCGGTTGGAGCGGCCGTGTCGCCGCATCCCGAGTGTGCCTGATCCCGGGCACCGCGTCCGGTGCCGTTCGGCAGACGGTTTCGATGACATCCATCAATAATCGTATCGGGACCGGCTTGATCAAGACCGCATCGACGGCGCTCATGCCCGTTCCCCCAAGCAGGCGCGCAGCTTTTGGCGCGCCCGAAACAGGCGAGTCCCTACGCCGGCCGAGGTCAGGCCGAGTCGATCGGCGATCTCCTGCTGCGACAAGCCTTGGATCACCTGCAGGACGAGCGGCTCGCGATACTCGATGGGGAGGGCGCGGATGGCGCGACGCAGGACGAAGGCTTCGGTGGAGGTGTCGTAGGTGACATGGCTGTCGGGGAGCTCCTCGGTCGGGATGTCCGAGACCTGGCCCTGGAGGCGCTGGAAGCGGCGGGCGTTCTCGCGCCGGACGATCGTGAAGAGCCAGCCCTTCATGGCGTCGCGGTTCTGCAGCTTGTCCAGCGAGCGCCAGGCCCGAAGCAGGGTGTCCTGCACCAGATCCTCGGCGGTGTGGACGTTACCCGAGAGTCTGTAGGCATAGCGATGCAGATCCCGCCCGTAGGCCTGTACCAGCGCGGCGAAGCCGGGCGTCTCGGGTGTTGGCTGATGCAGGGCGGTTTCGGAGAGTGCGGTGTTCATGGCGATGGTCCGGCGATGGATTGAAGTCGCCGAAACCCTGCCATTTGTCGTGCCAGTCTCTATCGATATGAAACAGAAAACCTTTTTCGGAGTACGCCGAGCTCGATTGAACGAAGCGTTGTAACGAATCGTGACGACACCCGGCCCCGTCGCGCCTCCTGTCACGATTCGTCGCGTCTCCGCGACCGCATCCGGCCCGGGATGGAAGGATTCGCGCGATCGACGGAATCGGGTAAACGCCCGTGTTCCGGAGCAGACGCGCTCCCGAATCGCGATCTCCGCCGGTGCGCTCATCCCGACGCGGCGCGAAAGAGACCGATCCCGATGCGGGTCCTATCCCCCGAGAACCGTCGAGAAGACCTATCAAACCCGCGAGGTGAGCCCCTCATGTTGTCAGTTCACACGAAACCGTCGCGAATCCCGCTCGCATTCTTTTTGATCGTCGCAACCGGAGCGGTCGTGGCCGAGAATGCCTTCGATCTGCGCGGCAGCCTGGTGCCGGCCGACGAGATCCATGCCGGCGGCCCGCCGCGCGACGGCATTCCGGCCCTGACGGATCCCGAATTCATCCCCGCCGCGCAGGCGGATTTCCTGGCACCCGAGGACCGGATCCTCGGTCTGAATCTGAGCGGCGAGGCGCGCGCCTACCCGATCGCCATCCTGAACTGGCACGAGATCGTCAACGACCGTATCGGCGAGAGGGCGGTCGCCGTCACCTATTGCCCGCTGTGCGGTACCGGCGTCGCCTTCGATGCCTTGCACGCGGGTCGGCGTCTGGAATTCGGGGTCTCGGGTCTGCTCTACAACAGCGACGTCCTGCTCTACGACCGCGGCACCGAGTCGCTCTGGAGCCAGATCAAGAAGCAGGCGGTCACGGGTCCGATGAAGGGCCAACGTCTGAGCGCCTTGCCCATGACCGACACCACCTGGCGCGCCTGGCGCGAGGCCCATCCGACGACCCTGGTGCTGTCGACCGACACCGGGCACTCACGCGACTACAGTCGCGACCCCTACGGCGGCTATGCGCAGGAGCGCGGACTCTACTTCCCCGTCAGCGCCAGCTCCAAACGCTACCACCCCAAGGAACGCGTGCTGGGCCTCGAGATCGACGGGACCTTCAAGGCCTATCCCTTTGCGGAGCTCTCCAAACACGGAAGGGGCGAGATTCGAGATCGGGTCAACGGGCGCAATCTCCTCGTGAGCTTCGATTCTGTGAACGAGAGCGCGACCGCCTACGACGACAAAGGGTATCAACTGCCCACCATTACCGGGTTCTGGTTCGCCTGGTATGCCTTCCATCCGCAGACCGAGATCTTCACCGCGGCTCGCCAACCTTGAGCGTGCGCCACGGCTTGCCCGACAGCCCGACAGCCCGACAAACCAAACCCAACCCAATCCAACTCGATGAGGACCGACCCTTGATCAGGCTCGCCCGCCAACTCCAAGGCTTGCTCGACACCACCCGCGCACTGGATTTCCTCGCCCCGCTGGCCCTGCGGCTCTATCTGGCCCCGGTCTTCTGGATGGCCGGAACCAAGAAATTCGCGAATTTCGATAGCACAGCACAATGGTTCGGAAACCCCGACTGGGGCCTGGGCCTGCCGTTCCCGGCGCTGATGGCCTTCCTCGCCGCCGGCACCGAGACCCTGGGCGCGATCCTGCTGGTCATCGGTCTCGGCGTGCGTTGGATCTCGGTCCCGCTGATGGTCACCATGGTCGTCGCCGCGGTGACCGTGCATTGGCAGAACGGCTGGCTCGCCATCGCCGAGGGGACCGGGTCGTTTTTTGCGAACGACCGGACGATCGGCGCCATCGAGCGACTCGACCGCGCCAAGGACATCCTGCGCGAGCACGGCAATTACAGCTGGCTGACGGAGAACGGCAGCCTGGTGATCCTGAACAACGGCATCGAGTTCGCCGCGACCTACTTCGTCATGCTGCTCGCACTCTTCTTCATCGGTGCCGGGCGCTACCTGAGCGTCGACTTCTGGTTGGCGCGTCCCTTCGCCCGGGCGGCGCCCGAGCGGTCCGTCGGGACAAGCTTCGGGGGCAGACGGGCAGCCGCGACACCGCGCATGTGGTAAGCACGCGTTCCGAACAGTGATCGTCATCGCCGCTCGCGTTCCGGCGGTGATGACGCCGATGCGCGCTCAGCTCCCTTCGAGCGGCAATCCGACCCGGCGCGACTCGGGCAGACGCTGTTCCAAACGTGGGACGATCTCTTGCTCGATGACCTGGATCATCCCCGTATCGACAACCTGGTTGACGACGAAGAAGGGCTGCCCGTCCATGGCGTTGATCCAATCGTCGGTCGTCGCACGCAGACACAGCCGCTCGCGGGCGACATCATGACGTGGCAACTGAGTCTGGTTGCCATGGAAGACGCGCACATGGCCATCATGTAGAGCACCCCGGCCTGCTCCGGGGCGGCGGCCATCCAACGCTCGCACAGCGCCGCACTCCACTACGCCGGGCCATCGTCCTGGGCCAACAGCTGGATCTTGGCGCGCAGGGTGCGGATCTCCGGGACGCGATCCAATCCCAGCAGCCAGCCTGCGCAGCCCCGGCGCCCAAGGCGACGACGGCCGGTCGCGAGATGGCCCCGTAGCTCATCGCGGAGATGTTGGTTTGAAATGAAAGGTCGTCGGGGGTGGTCTTGGTCAAAGAGTCGGCACGTGCCGCGACGATCAGGCCGAACGCGAGCACCGCGGTTGCGGCGAGCGCTAGGGGAATCATGCGGAGCCGTCGTGGCCGCTCGGAACGCCCGGCGGGTGGCACCGGGTGCGTCTCGACCTCTTCGGCCAACAGGGTGCGCAGCCTTTCTTCGAATGCGCGTGCGCGTGCGCGCTCGGCAGTGCAGGCCGGGCAGCGTGCCGCATGTCGAGCATCCTCGGCATCCTCGCGCGCGGGGTCGACCAGGAGTCGACGACGGAAATCACGGCAGTTCATCGATCTTGCTCTCTCGGATGCCTGGCGAACAACGCCGAATCAGGCGCATCGGGCCTTCCTGTATCCACAAGACCCGGCACGCAGGCGATCTCTTGCACGCCGGTGCGCGCGACCGTACCCTGACCTTCACCCCGGAGACGGCAGTTGACCGCGATGTCCGCGAAACAAGCATCCGTTTTCGTCGCGCGACCCTGGTTTTCGCCTGCCCAACTCATTGAGGATAGATGCTGTAACCTCCGGAGCATGCACCGCGCGACGCCTGACGCTGTTGCAAGGCGTTGGACCAGCGCGACGATTCGAACCGAGGTGGCGCGATGACCCGACAACTGCTCATCATCGAAGACGATCCGGCCTTGGGCCAGATGCTCGCGATGCATTTCGAGGATGTCGGCTTCGCGGTCGAGGTCGCTCAAAACTGTCGAGCCGGCCTGGAGCGCGTGCAGGAGGGGCGCGTCGAATTGCTGCTCTTGGACCAGCAGCTCCCGGACGGGCAGGGGAGCGAGCTGATCGCGTCGCTGCTGAAATTGGATCCCGATCTGCCCGTGATCATGATCACCGGCCAGCACGACCTGGAGCTGGCGATCGAGGCGATCCAGCGCGGTGCCGCCGACTTCGTGCATAAGCCGATCAAGATCGCCGAGCTGCAACAGACGGTCGAGCGCCTGTTACGCCAGCGCGAAGCCGCCAAACAGGCGCCGGCGTGCCTGGAGGCCGGGCCGGGTGTGGCGCGCGACCTGATCGGCCGCAGCGACGCCATGCTGTCGGTGAGCAAGGCGATTGCGCTCAGTGCGCGCAGCTCGGCCACCTTGCTGATCACCGGCGAGTCCGGCACCGGCAAGGAGGTGGTGGCGCGCCTGATCCATCAGCACAGCGGCCGGAGCGGCCCGTTCGTGGCCGTCAACTGTGCGGCCATCGTCGAGACCCTGCTCGAGAGCGAGCTGTTCGGGCACGAGAAGGGGTCCTTCACGGGTGCACAGTCACGCAAGCTCGGCAAGTTCGAGCAGGCGAGCGAGGGGACCCTGTTTCTCGACGAGATCGGCGAGCTGGCCCCGACGCTGCAGGCCAAGCTGCTGCGCGCCCTGCAGGAGCGGGTCTTTCAACGGGTCGGCGGCACCGAGACGATCGCGACCGACGCCAGGGTGGTCGCCGCGACCAACCGGGATCTGCTGGCCGAGGCCGCGGCCGGGCGCTTTCGCGAAGACCTGGTCTATCGGCTCAAGGTCATCCGGATCCATATGCCGCCGCTGCGCGAGCGGCGCGACGACATCCCGCTGCTGGTCGAAGGTCTGCTCACGCGCATCGCCGAACGTCTGGGTCAACCGCGACCGCGGATCGCCGAGGCGGCCTTGGCGCAACTGTGCCGCCATGACTGGCCCGGCAACGTGCGGGAGTTGGAGAACCGTTTGACTCAGGCGATGGTGCAGGCGCGCACGGGTCTGATCACGGCCGATCTGCTTGAGCTCGACGCCGAGAACGAACCCACGGTCGCACCGGGTCCGGCCGCGGGCGGCGTGCCGGGCCAGCCGCCCGAGAGCCAGGTGCTGCGAACCCTCGATGCAGTGGAGGCCGAGCATGTCCAACGGGTCTTGGACCATACCGACGGACATAAGGGGAAGACCTGCGAGATCCTGGGCATCTCGCGCCCGGCGTTGGATCGCAAGATCGAGAAGTATGCCTTGCGGATGCCCTAGCGGGTCCGCGTCGGGCGATCAGTGGGGCGGAAGCCGTCTCTTGAGCCCCTGCAGGACGGTCACGCAAACGCGCCCGGTGGATCCCGCAAGCGCGATCCGCCGGACAGGGTTCAAGCGTTGCCGCGGCGCTGCGTCCTCCGGTCAATGAATCGACGGGCGCCACGGCCTTGGCGTTAGCTGGCCTTGTCGGCTCCGCATTTGCCTTCACCGCACTTGCCTTCCTTTTCCTTGTCGGCACCGCACTTGCCTTCGCCACACTTGCCCTCGGTATCCGCTTCGGCGAGCTGCATGTAGCCAGCGTCGAGCGAGTGGGCGGCGAAAGGGTTGCCGGCGGCCTGGGCCAGGCCGAAGGCGCCAAGGCTGCCGACGAGGGCAGCACCGACGAAGGCGGCAGCGGGGGTGATCGTCTTTTTGGTCATGATAGCGGCCCTAAGAAGGTTGAAAGTCGATGCTCGGGGCCTGGTGTCGGATCGCCAGATCCCGGTTCTGTTTCTTGTGATGGCCGGGCGGGTTGCCTCCGAGCCATCCCGGATTTGCGAGCTCGCTGCTCGGCCATCACAGCTCAAGACCCGTGAGAAGACTCGATTCTTTCATCCTCGTCTCCAGGTGTGAAAACGCGCCAGCCAGGCCAATACGGTTTGTGGCGCGTGCGCGCGTTTCCAGTTCCCGGCGGCGTATTTGGCCGCCTCGCTCCAGGTCGGGTAGGGGTGGATGGTGCCGAGGATACGGTTGAGTCCGAGACCATGCTTCATGGCCAGGGTGAGCTCGGCCAGCAGCTCGCCGGCATGCTCGCTCACGATGCATGCGCCGAGGATGCGGTCCTTGCCGGGCGGGGTGAGCACCTTGACGAAGCTGTGGGCAGCGCTCTCGGTGATGACGCGGTCGAGGTCGTCGAGCCCGTAGCGAGTGATTTCGTAGGCGATGCCTTGGACTTGGGCCTGACGTTCGGTCAAGCCGACTTGGGCGACCTCCGGGTCGGTGAAGGTGACACGCGGGATCACGCGATTGTCGACCTTGTAACGCTCCACAGAGTCGTGGGGCTCCACCTCGGCGATGACCCGATGCACCCGTCCCATGATCCCAGCGAAGTCGGCCTCGGCCGTCGCCCCGACGTTCGGCCCGGCGGACCTGACGCAGAAATCGCGTGCTGCGGATCAGCGCCTTGGAGGGGACGCAGCCGTTGTTGAGACAGTCCCCGCCCATCCGATGGCCCTCGATCAGCGTGACCTTCGCGTTCACCGCCGCGGCGATGTAGGCACTCACCAGACCACCCGAGCCGGCGCCGATCACCACCAGGTTGCGATCGAAGCGGCGGGGCCTCGGCCAGCCGGCATAGACCCGTCGCGCCTTGATCCGGTCAATCACCCGTTTGGCCAGCAGCGGAAAGACGCCGAGCAGCGCACCCGAGTCCGATACCACGATGTGATGTCACGAAACGTTGAATGCGCGTCATGCTTCGTTCAACCGGATCGGGTGCGAAAGCGGCAGCTCCAGTCTCCTGGGCGATTCTTAGATACTGTTATGGAATGGAAAATTTCGGTTCCTGGAAAGCTGGCACGGCGACTGCGCTATCACCGTCAAGCAACGACGACAGGTCGCTGCAAGCACGACGATCCGAACCCATCCGATCAGGAGCACGACCATGACCATCACCAAATCCGCATTCGCCCTCGCCGTGACGCTGTTCGCCGCCAACATCGCCGCCGATTCCGTCTACAAGGGTTTAGCCGACGGCAATCCGGATCTCTTCCAGCACACTCGAGGGTCGGTTGCGACCGTCGGGATCCAGCCCGGCGTCGGTGACAGCTTCGACCTCTATCACGGTCTTGCCGACGGCAACGCGGAGCTCTTCAGTCCGGTGCAGGACGACAAGAATAGCGGTCCACGTCCGAACATCTACCTGGGCTTCGGACCTACCGGGGATCTGACCTACTAGACCACGAGCCGAGGAGAAGCCGAGAGGCGAGGGGCCGCAGCGCGGCCCCTAAGGGCGAGCGACGGAAATCCCGGGATCGCCATCGCTCGCGCCACGGCATCGTGACCATTGACTCGGAACTGTGTCGACGACGCGAGGGTGGATGCGCCCGTGAGCGTGTGCAGCCTGCTCTGCCACCACAGAGGTCTGCCGACCGACCTGACCAAGGGGATGTGGACGGACGAGCCCTTTACGCGCGTCGTCGAGTCACTGCGCGAGGAAGACGCTGCCTTTCCGCCCGAGCTGGTCTTCTCCTATTCCAACGTCGGCTACAGTCTTCTGGGTCATCTCGTCGCAGTCGTCTCGGGTCAGCCCTTCGAGCGCTATATGGAGGAACAGGTGCTCGGCCCGCTGCGCATGACCGCCACCCGCTTCCTCGCGCAGCCCTCGCCCGCGATCGCCCGCGGATACCGCGAGGGTGCGCCGATCGCGAGATGCCGCTCGGGGAGAAGGTGCCTGCGCCCGAGACGAGCCCTTCCTGGGGTGCGCGCGTCGGCACTTACGCGATTCTCAACGCTGATCCCGGTTTTCCGGTCGTCGATGTCGAGCTCAAGCTGCGCGAAGGCCATCTTTGCTTCAGCTACCGCATGCCGTATCTCACCGCCGCGGCGATTCAGGTGCCTCTGGGCGCTGGTTCCGTGCTCTTATCTTTAGATAGCGCCTGCCCATGCCAATGTCGTCCCGCTGGTACCGGCATCGCCCAATCCCGGCTCCTCTGGGAACAGGAGGCGCTCGTCTTCGAGTTGACCGAGCGCCTGCCCGCTGCCGAGCTGGCAGAGGCCAAGGCCAAGACGCCCCTGCCTCGGGCCGACTCGTCCGGGGGTTCCGATGACCAAGCTTGAACACCCTGGGACCGCCGACTTTAGTCGGCGATTAGAGCTGCCGACTGAAGTCGGCGGTCCGGGTGGGGCGAGGTCGTGATTGTCTGGTGATCAGATGATCGGAAGGTGCGACCATCCATAACGCATTCCCGGACCGGCGGTTGAAGCCATGAGACTCGCCTACGACCCAGCGACCGATTCACCCTATATCCATCTGACGGATTCGCCTGCGACCCATTCGGGCGAGGTATCAAAGGGGGTCATGCTCGATGACGACACCCGATTCCTCGGCGACCTCTATCAAGACCTCTCCGAGCCGGTGCGCAAGAAATACGCACTGCTCCAGACGCCCGAGTTCGTCGAGGAGTTTATCCTGGACCGCACTCTGACCCCGGCGTTGGGCGAGGTCGGCTACCGGGAGGTCCGGCTGATCGACCCGACCTGCGGGTCCGGTCACTTTCTGCTCGGCGCCTTCCGTCGGCTCTTCGACCTCTGGGCGGCCAACGAACCCGCCCGCAACCTGCCCGACCTGGCCCAGCGGGCGTTGGACGCCGTCTTCGGGGTCGACATCAACCCCTACGCGGTGGCCATCGCCCGGTTCCGGCTCACCATGGCGGCCATCGTCGCGGCGGACATCGGTCGGCTGGCCGATGCGCCCGACTTTCGGGTCCGGATCGCCGTCGGCGACAGCCTGCTGCACGGGCGGCGCTTCAATGCCCTGGACCTGGACGGCGAGGCGGAGAACCTGGCCGGTTCGGGGTTTGGTCATGCCTATGCGACGGAGGACCTGGAGGCGGTCAACCGGATTCTGGAGCAGCGGTATCATGCGGTGGTCGGGAATCCGCCCTATATCATCGTGACCGGACCAATCTGGCGAACAATAAGCTGTTCGGGCAGCGGACGAAGCTCGATGCGGGCATGAAATGGTGGGAGTTTGGTCGGTTGACATCATCCAAGCTCCGGGCGTCGCACACGATTACTTACGCCGAAGTCGCAACCCACAACCACTTCGTCCTCGATCGCGGCGGCAAGGTATTCAAGCAAACGGCACCAGTCATCAAGCTGCCGGCTGGCGCCACCGAGGACGACCATCCGGCGCTTCTCGGGTTACTGAACAGCTCCAACGCTTGTTTCTGGCTAAAGCAGGTCTGCCATAACAAGAGCAGCACGGTGGACCAGCACGGCGCCCGTCAGCGCGCGGCACCCTTCGAGGATTTCTATGCCTTCAACGGGACCAAGGTGCAGGAGTTTCCCCTCGTCGACCCTCCAGCCACCGACCTCGCTCGCCAGCTCGACACTTTGGGCCGAGAGCTGGCCGAGTGCCTACCCGCCGCCGTGCTGGCAGACGCCAAGACCAAGACACCTGGGCCTTCGGCCGACTCGTCGGGGGGTTCCGATGACCAAGGTTGAACCCCCGGGGACCGCCGACTTTAGTCGGCCAGTAGAAGTGCCGACTAAAGTCGGCGGTCCGGCCGTGCCGACTGAAGTCGGCGGTCCTGGTGGGCCTTTGGGGTGGTATTCGAGGGGTTATTTGCCGCATTTGGATACGCCCGGGTTGATTCAGGGGGTGACGTTTCGGCTGGCCGACTCGTTGCAAAGGCAGGTGCTTGAGCAGATGCGGTCGGCGGCCGGGGACAGTGCTGCGCGGCGGGAGCTGATCGAGGGTCAGCTCAATGCCGGCTTCGGTGCCTGTTGGCTGCGCAACCCGCGGATCGCCGGTCTGGTCGAGGCGGAGCTCCTGCGCTTTGATGGCAACCGGTATCGACTGCTGGGCTGGACGCTGACGACCAACCATGTCCATCTTCTGGTCGAGACCTGGCCGGATCATGCCTTGTTTCGGGTGGTGCAGGGGTGGAAGGGGTCTTCGGCAGTCGCCGCCAATCGTCTGCTGGGACGGACCGGGGCCTTCTGGACCAGGGATTACTTCGATCGTTATATCCGTGACGATGCTCACCTTGCGGCGGCGATCCGCTATATCGACCAGAATCGGGTCAAGGCGGGTTTTGTCGAGCGGGCGGAGGAGTGGCCGTTCGGAAGTGCTCACCGAAGGACCGCCGACTTTAGTCGGCGAGTGGAGATGCCAACTGAGGTCGGGGGTCCCGGGCCGACTGAAGTCGGCGGTCCGGGGAGGGCGAGGTCGTGATTGTGTGGTGGTCAGATGAGCGCAAGGTGCGATGATGATCCTGCAAGCTTGTCCCCAAGTGAGGCTCAAACGAAACTGATGTCGAAACCACTCGATCCCGTGACCGCGCGGGCGGTTCGGGTGTATCTCGCGCGGATCGCTGAGCGTTACGACCTGGCCGGGGCCCTCCTCTTCGGTAGCCGGGCGCGGCACAGCCATCGTGCGGATAGCGACGCAGACCTGGCGATTCTGCTGCGGGGACCGCGCGGACACTTTCTCGACACCAAGCTCGACTTGGCGGACATCGCCTTCGACGTGCTGCTGGAAACCGGGGTGCTGATCCAACCCCTGCCGATTTGGGAAGATGAGTGGGAGCACCCCGAGCATCACAGCGCTCCGACGTTGATCCGCAACGTCAAGCGTGACGGAATAAGGCTGTGACCCCGGAAGACCTGCCTGCCGGGCATGACGGACGTGTGAACCAAGGCTTGGCCATGACGGACTACTTCCGCGACCAGGTGATGTGCAAACGGCCCTACATCAAGCTCGAGTGGTGCCGTGAAGCCCTGGATCGGCCCATCCGGCGCGAGGTTCAGCCCGAGGACGGGCGCATCAGGCATTGGATCTTTGTCCCCGAGCTCAACCGTTACCTGCGGGTGGTCACACTACCGGACGGTGCGACCATCCATAACGCCTTTCCGGACCGGAGGTTCAAGCCATGAGACTCGCCTACGACCCGACGACCGATTCACTCTATATCCATCTGACGGATTCGCCTGCGACCGATTCGGACGAGGTCTCCGAGGGCGTTGTGCTCGACTACGACGCCAATGGGGCCTTGGTCGGCATCGACCTGCAGCACGCCAGCACGAAGGCCGATATCCGGCGTCTGTCGGTTTCACACCTGCCGCTTCAGACCCTGGACGCCGCCTGAGACGCCCGATGAACCTGCCCTTGCGACAGCGGCTCGATAAGGCCCGAGCCCGGGCGGAGGGCATCCCCTGCCGGATGATCGCCCTGCAGGAAGAGCTGGACTGGCGCTGTTATCGCCTCTACGGCCTGCTCGACCGCATCGAGGCGCTCTTATCCGGCCGAATCGGTCCCGCGATGGCCGGGGTCCAGGCGCCCGAGCCCAAGGTCACGACCACCGTCCGCCTTGCGGACCGGCTCCATGACGATATCGAGCTCATGGAGCTCGCCGCTGTCTATCGGGGGCGGGTCGACTTCGACCTGCCGGCCTTGGTCGCCGAGCTGGTCGAGTCCCAATCCGTGCCCTTCCTGCCGGTCCTGAGCTACAAGGAGTCGGGACTGCGCAAGCGGGCCCAGTGAGAAGAGACCTGGCGCCTCCAGCGCCGGGGGGACGCCATCGATGCGGAGGTCGAGTCCGAGCAGCGCGTTCGCCCGGACCTGGATCCGAAGGCCGACCCGAAATCCGATCGGGCGACCGCCGAGGCTGTGGCGGCTGAGCAGCGCCGCCGCAAGCAGGCGGAGTTGGGCGATATCCCGGTGCCACCGAAGTACAAGTCCGCGGATTTCATCAAGGCGACCTGGTGGGGACTGCGCGGCGGTCTCGACGTGCCCAAGGAGCGTTTCGTGAGCTTGCCCGGCTGCGAGCGCGACAGCGACCGCAGTCTGCCGATCCTGTGGGCCGGCTGGAGTCCGCTGTAACAGGCCATGGCCATCGCCGCCTACTATCTGGACATGAAGGAGCGGGAGGGCTGGGAGGCCGGGCGCCTGACCCCGCTGCTGTGCGGCATCCAGGAGCTGTTGCCCTGGATCCTCCAGTGGCACAACGACTTCGACCCCGACACGGATCAGCGGATGGGCGAGTATTTCGCGGATTTTCTTCCCGATGAGACGAACCCTTCTCCGATGCGATGCGCCTGCACTTCAACAACGCCAAGACGCTCTATTACCAGAAGCTGCTGCCCATGCTGGAGCGGCGCCACGGGGTCACCTGGCAGGATGTGCGTGCCCACCTGGCCGACCCCCAGGCGGCGCATTGCCTGACCAACGATGCCCGACTGCTGAAGACGCTCCTCCTGGCGGCCCTGGTGCACGAGGTTGAATCATTGCGTGCGCTCACCGCCTCGCGCCTGGCCGCGCTCAATCATGGCACCATCAAGGCGCCGATCCCCGGCCGAGAGGCCCAGATCGTGCTCAGCCGCTGCCGGGAGTGGGCGGCCGCGGTCGGCGAGATCAAGGTCAGCGAGGACGTCAACCCGATTCTCTCCATCCAGGTGACCGGGATCGACGTGGCGCCCATCCTCGAGAATGCGGCCTCCCACGACAATCAGGGCAACCGGCGACGCAAGGTCCGCGAGATGCTGTTCGCGGAGCTGGGTATCCCCGAGGGCAACGATCTCTTCTCGACCTACAGTTTTGCTTGGCGCGGGACGCGCCGACCGGTCGATGTGATCTTCGGCAATGTGCGTGAGCTGGTCGATGACAGCCGCCTGCGCGGGCGCGAGGGGACCTGGACTCTAGTCCTGGACTTTCCGTTCGATGATCCCGGCTTCACCCCTCAGGACGATATCGTTCGGCTCCAACGCTTCGGGGGCACCGCCCAGACCCTGGTCTGGCTGCCGAACTTCCTGAGCCAGAAGGCGTTGAAGGAGCTTGGGACCCTGGTACGCATCGATGCAATCCTAACCGGCGACTGATTTGGTGAGCTCGCGGGTCATCTGTCCCAGGTGGACCAGGCCCAGGCCAAGGCACTTCTAAAGAATCAACAGAGCCAATTGCATCAGCGGATGCGGCAGTGTCTGGAGGCGGCCTACGGGATCAGCAACGAGCCGCGCGACGCGGTCGAGACCGTGCTGGCCCCGGGGGAGCATATCCGCTCGCTCGAACCGACCTTGAGTCCGCGCATGCCTGTGGGCTCCAATGTCGGGGAGGCGTTCAAGGCCCTTCTTGACCAGATCCTCGGCCATCAGTACCCGCCGCATCCCCGCTTCGAGACCGAGATCCGCCCGGCGGTCGTGCAAAAGGTCTATGGGGTGATCCAGCAGGCGGTTCAGGCACAGGACCAGCGCGTCTATGTCGCCGACCGGTCGTTACGCGCCCTGGTCAAGTCGATTGCCGATCCGCTCAAGCTAGGGCAGGCGGGGGACCCCACTTCGTGCTCGGCAGCCACTGGCGCACGCACTTCCATCAGAAACAGGCCCGGGAAGGCAGCAGGCAGACACTCGCTGACGGAACGGCAGCCTCCGGGCTCACCGTGTCGTTGCTCCGGGCCTGGATCGATCAGCCGAACCCCATGGGGCTGCCGGTTGAGTTGCAGAACCTGGTTATCCTCGCCTACGCGGATCAAGGCGATTACTCCTTCTTCCACGGCTCGGCCCCGATCAAGGCCGGCATCGAGCGCATCCCGGACGAGTGTGCCCTGAGACAGCAAGCCTTGCCAACGCCGGAGCACTGGACCAAGGCTGTGGGGCGGATGGCGAGCCTCTTCGGGAAGGTCCAGGCGCAGGTTCTGAACGCCGCCAACCTGACCCGATTGGTCGATGACCTGAGCCTATTGACCGAGCCGCTGCGAGTCCCGCTGCGGGCGCTCGCTTCGGGGCTCGGAAAGCGGCTGACGGCCTTAGGCGTCAAGGACGGACAGGCGCCCCGACTGGTGACGGCCAATGCGGCCCTGGCCTTGGCGGAACGGGTGTTGGCGGCAGGCGGCAGCGACCGTGCGGCAGCCTTGGCAGAGGCCGAGGTGCTGACCTCCGACGCGGCGATGGCCGCGATCCTGGCGAAGGCACAGGCGCTCGAAGAAGCCATTCGCACCGCGGACTGGCCGCTCTTCGAGGCCGTCTGGAGGCTCGATGACCAGCGCCGGAACGAGGCCGCGCGGATCAGTGAGCGGGTCATCGAGGTGCTGACCGCGGACGAACATGCCATCTCGCTCAAACCGGCGCTCGATGAACAACGGGCCAAGGCCCTGCGGCTGCTGAGCGAGGTCCCGCCTCCTCCCCAACCTCCACGACCTCCATCACCGCCGCCCTCGCCGAGCAGCCGCGTGATCTTGGAGAACCGCGCAGAGGGCCTCGATGCGGCCGCCGCCGATGCCGTCCTGGGTCGGGTCCGGCAGACCATGACCGAGAACCCGGATGCCAAGCTCGACATCGAGTGGCGGATCCTGAAAGGCGGGGCAGACTAGGCGATGGTGCCGAGCACGCGGCAGATCCAGCAGCAGGTCGCGACCGTCCTGCAGCGCGACGCCGATGCGCGGACCCTGGCCATCTATGCCGCCGTCCCGGGGGCCTGGCCGGAGCGCATCAAGGTCGGTCCCAAGCGCTTCCGGCTGGTCTGGTGCGAGTCTCCATTGGCGGCGCGCGAGGCGCTGCTGGACGACACCCAAGACGACGATGGTCTGGTTCTGCTGACCGGGTAGGACGACCAGTCCCTTGGCGCCGACCTGCTGGCCCGCCTGGCACGGGGTCGGGTGTTTCGGTTGCAAAGCTGGGAGCTCGTTCGCGACAGCTTTCAGGCTCGGGACATCGATCCACGGTTAGGGCGGCTTCATTGGATTGCCGACTGGCTGGTCGAGCGTGCACCGGCCGCGGGCTATCCTCCGGCACCGGGCGGTTTCCTGTCCGGCGACATCGCCTGGGGTCAGGTGATGGAGTCAGCGCTGGGGATTGGGGAGGCTAGGCCGGACGCGCTGACCCTGGTGGAGTGGACCCTTCGCGCTGGCCGAGTCCAGTGACGTGCTCCAAGCCGGTTTCGAGGCGCGCTTGCTGCGCTGTGCGGAGACGATCGAGCTCGCCGTGACGACGCCGGGCGCCGAGCCGCTGCGCCGATGCGAGGCGGCAGCGCAACGCGTGCTGAACCACCGGCAGGCCGTCCATCACCAGGCGCGATGCAGTCGGGTCGGACAGTCTCTGCGCCTCCTGCGCTGGCTGGCACGCCCCGAAGAGAACCCGGTAGACTTTGCCGCCGCGGTCGAGGACTACGCCCGCGCTGGTTCTTTCGTCGACTGGGCGCGGATGGTCTTGCTCGGGGGCGCTGTGCTGGCGCCCCTGGCGGCCCAGTTCCCGGTCCTGCTGCTGGTGGCGGACGGGATGAGCCTTCCGGTGCTGCGTGCCTTGGCCGAGAGCCTGGTGGCGCAAGGCTGGACGGAGATGGCGCCGCGCGAGGGCGTCCAGGCCAGGGTCGGGGTGGCGGTGCTGCCGACCACGGTCACGTACTCGATGAAGGCTCGACTCCGCGCGGGCCCCTGCGGGATCAGCCGGACGTGGATCGTTGGCGTCGCTGCGAAGGGCCCGTCGGCGCAGGCGAGATCGAGTTGAGCGGTGAGCGCGTGCTCGCCCCCGGCGGGCTGTCGCGCGTCGTTCTGCCCTGGAGCGAAGGTGTCAGGTACGCGAGCAAGAAGACCGGCTATCACGGTGGTGTAACGCCTCAGGAGGTGCTGGTGCCGTTGGTCAGGATGGTTCCGGCGGGTCGTGAGGTCGCGGGTTGGGTCCCTGTCCCCCCGCTGCTCCCGCCGTGGTGGGATGCGATTGAGGAGGTCGTGACGCCGGTCGGCTGTGGTCTCGATCGACGAGGCGGCTGGCACCGTCGCGCTCAACCGCGACCCGCTGAAGCTGCAATTCCAGATCAAGGACGCATAGTCGATGCCGGCTCCCTTCCGTCGTGACGAGGTCATCGGTGCCCTTCGCCGCGGGACCGTCCCCGAGTCCGGACTCGATCTGCTGGCGGTCGGGCTGGCAGGCTTCGAACCGACGTTGACAGGAGAGCTCGAGGTCATCCGCACGGGGCGGGATCTGTTCAAGGCCGTGCGCGGTGAATACGGGTGCGGCAAGACCTTCTTCGGCCGCTGGCTTCAGGAACATGCGCGGACCCTGGGCTTCGCCACGAGTGAGATCCAGGCGTCGGAGACGGAAACGCCTCTGCATCGGATGGAGACCATCTACCGGCGGGTCTGTGAAAGGCTGGCGACGAGGGAGGGTGACGGCGCATTTCGCAGCGTGATCGACGGCTGGTTCTACACCCTTGAGCAGGATGTACTGACGGACGGATCGATCCGGGTGATGCGCCTGCGCTGGTCGAGGCGACCGATCGCCGAGGGTTTGATGGCCTGGGTCTCCGGGCAGCCCACGGTTGCGGTCGGGGTGAAGCGCACGGCCGGCATCCAAGGGGCGATCGATCACTTCGGGGCGACCAGCTTTCTCGCGGGCCTCCTCACCATCCTGAGGGACTCCGGTTATGCGGGCCTGGTACTGGTCCTCGACGAGGTGGAGACACTGCAACGGATGCGCGGCGACACCCGCGACAAGGGGCTCAATGCACTGCGCCAGTGGCTCGACGAGATCGATGCCGGACGTTTCCCCGGTCTTTATCTGCTGGTCACGGGCACCCCGGCCTTTTTCGACGGCCCCCAAGGGGCACAGCGGCTCCCCCC
>RRYU01004980.1_pt1 | contig 36167 bp, 34 predicted proteins | sample 2162651 | NCBI WGS metagenome assembly RRYU01 (sample SAMN10267283, study PRJNA491782) | microbial mat metagenome | isolation source: biomat in the production well | place: Japan: Minami-Kanto gas field, natural gas well KTG3 | collected 2017-06
GCCGTGATGGCGGTGACGGAGTGGGCGAATCCCCCCCTCTCCGCCAGATTTCAAACGGCTGAAAAATCACCATCTGCTGCGTTCCCCTCCTTCCTGCATCAACGACGTATGAACCAATACGTCTTATGCTGCAGAAAGTCGGGCGCCTTGCAGCTGATAATTTTTGAGCCGTTTGGTGAAGGTTTGCTGGCAGTAAAAAGACACCTTCAATCCTTTCTCGTGGGGGGGAGAATGTAAGAATTCCCTCAGAGGATGAACGATCATCCGATACGGCGTCGGGTCGGATATATTGATTGCCGGTAGAAGTGACAGCCGGGTCCTGCGCAACAGGCGGCCGTAAACCCCGTCAGGCCCGGAAGGGAGCAGCGGTAGCGGTTTGAATGTGTGCCGCAGGGGTGCCCGGCTGTCTCTTGTATCGGCAATTTTTTTTGCAATTATCCAGCACATATCTTGCACGGGATCGGGGTTCCCGTGACAAGGGCGTCTGTCGCCATGGACGGCGACAGTCGAATGGCCATGGAAGGCGCAAAATGTCCCTTGGCATGGGAACCCCGATCCCGTGCTGGACAGATATTCGACAGGATTCTCTATGTCGTACCTGGTTCTGGCGCGCAAGTGGCGTCCACAGCTGTTCGACGATCTGGTCGGGCAGGAGCACGTCAGCCAAACCCTGAAAAACGCGATTACCACCGATCGGGTGCATCACGCCTTCCTCTTTACCGGTGCGCGTGGGGTTGGAAAAACCTCGGCGGCGAGAATCTTCGCCAAGGCCCTGAATTGTCAACAGGGGATTACCACTACCCCCTGTGGCAGTTGCTCATCCTGTGTTGAAATCACTTCCGGTCAGGGGATTGATGTCCTCGAAATCGATGGCGCCTCCCATAATGGCGTCGATGATATCCGCGAGCTACGCGAAGCGGTACGCTATCTGCCGTCCCAGGGGCGCTATAAGATTGTTATTATCGATGAAGTGCATATGCTCTCCAGCAGCGCTTTTAATGCCTTGTTGAAGACCCTCGAAGAACCGCCTGCCCACGTCAAATTTATTTTTGCTACAACCGAACCCCATAAAATTCCAGTCACCATTCTGTCACGCTGCCAGCGTTTTGATTTCAAAAAAATCAGCATCACCGCTGTACAGGCACGCTTGCGCTACATCGCCGGTGAAGAGGGAATCACCATTAGTGATGTCGGCCTTGCGGCTATAGCCCGTCACGGTGGCGGCAGTATGCGCGATGCCCTGTCGGCTTTTGATCAGGTCATTGCCTGCTGTGGTAATCAGGTGGCGGATGAGCCGGTACAGCAGATTCTCGGTCAGGTGAGCAGTCAGCTGTTACTTGATACCCTGACCGCCATTGTTGAACGCAATCCACCAAAACTTCTTGGTCTGGTGGCGCAAGTCGATGATCTGGGACATTCCTTCCGTCAGTTCTGTCAACAGCTGGTGGCGCTGGTTCGCGGTCTGGTGATTCTCAAGGTGATCGCTCAGCCGGGTGAATTGCTCGATTTCAGTGAAGGTGAACTGGCCGAGTTGCGGCGCCTGGCCAAGCCCCGCCAGCTTGATGAATTTCAGCGGATTCTGGCGTTTTTGCTGCGGACTGAAGCTGAGTTGGCGACGTCTTCTTTCTCACGGCTGACCATGGAGGTAGCGCTGGTCAAGTTGGCAACGCTGCCCACCGGAATTGACGTCGCGACCTTGATTGAGCGCCTGGAAAGCCTGGAGAAGAAATTACTGGCGCGGGTTGATTATTCTACCCCCGCAGCTGTTACAGCTCCAGTGGTCAGTGAGAGTGACGTCGCTGCGCCTGCTTCTGTGAACACAAACCACGACGCTGATCTTCCCCCCGAGCCGCCGTCGTTACCGGAGGAACCTGAGGGAAAAAAGCCTGATGCTCAGCCGGCTGAGGAGCAGTCCGCAGGCAGCTGGGCAGGATTGGTAGCATTTGTTAAAAGTCGGAGGCGCCCGCGTATTTCGTCGCTGCTTGAACAGGCCAGCCTGTTGACGCTGGAGTTGCCATTGTTGCGGATCGCCATGCCGACCAAGTTTTTTGGTCTGGCTGATCGTGAGATGCAGCAGAATCTGCAAGAGATGGCAGCGGAATATTTTTCTGTACCGGTAAACATCGAGATTATCAAGGGTGCCAATGGTGAACCCCAGCCCCCGTCACTGCACGAGGAACGTGAGCGTCAGGAGAGTGACCGGCAGCGCAAGCTGCGCGAGAACGCCCTCGAGCATCCACTGGTGAAATCGGCGCTGGAGATTTTTGGCGGCAATGTCGAGAAGGTGACTCCCATCGACAAGGGTTTTGTATAATCGTTTACTCATCATTTTTAGGAGATCAATATGGCAAAGGGACTTGGCAACATCATGAAGCAGGCTCAGCAGATGCAGGCAAAAATGGCCCGGATGCAGGAAGAGCTGGCAACCAAAGAAGTTGAAGCGACCGCCGGTGGTGGTATGGTGACCGCGCGGGTCAATGGCAAACAGCAATTACTTGAGCTGAAAATCGAAAAAGCGGTAGTTGATCCCGAGGATGTCGAAATGCTCGAGGATCTGGTCATCGCAGCGGTAAACGAGGGGATGAAGAAGAGTCAGGAGATGGTACAGGAGGAGATGAGCAAGATTACCGGGGGGATGAATATCCCGGGGATGTTTTAGCCTCAATAAAAAAAGATTGAGTTGACCTCTTTCTGCGTGGTAGAGTTATTTTTGGTCAGACCAATGTGCCACCATTTTTTTTGGTTTCATTGTAGTTTTTTAGCATCCCTGAAAACATCGTTATAAAAGCATAAACCATTAGATTTCGGAGATAAAATTATGCTAGGCTCCCTCCCGTCCTTCGCTCGTTTAGAAGCTGAACTGGGGAAGTTGCCGGGAATCGGTAGCAAGACGGCAGCGCGTCTGGCTTTTCATCTGTTGCGCACCTCGGATTCTGAGGTCGCAGCACTGGCTGATGCTCTGCTGGAGATGAAACGCAACGTCCGTCTGTGTGAAAAATGTTTTCATGTTGCTGAAGATCGTTTGTGCGGCATCTGCGCGTCAGAGCAACGTGACCAGCGCCTGCTGTGTGTGGTTGAGCAGCCTCAGGATCTGCTGGCGATTGAGCGCAGTCATTCCTATCGAGGGCTGTATCATGTGCTGCATGGGGTGCTGTCTCCCCTGGATGGGATTGATCCGGAGGATTTGAAGATTCCCCAGCTTGAACAACGCCTGGAGACGGAATCTTTCGATGAGGTGATTATTGCCACCAACTTCAGCGTCGAAGGTGAGGCAACCGCTCTTTATCTGGCGCGCCTGTGTCAGCAACGTGGGGTGTCAGCCAGTCGTTTGGCCCATGGCATCCCTTCGGGCAGTGGTTTGGAATATATTGATGCCGGTACCGTGCAGCATGCGGTCTCCGGGCGCCGCACGTTATGAATTTACTTGATTTGTATCATCAGTGAAGTCCCTTTGTTCTTTTAATTGAAAAGAACTAAATTTACCTAACTTACACAGGAGGTATGCATGTCTCGGAAAATGGTTAATATCGACGGTAATGCCGCAGCGGCGCATGTTGCTCATGCGACCAATGAGGTGATTGCCATCTACCCCATTACCCCGTCATCAGTCATGGGTGAGATCTCCGACGCCAAAAGTGCGGTCGGTGAGAAAAACATCTGGGGCTCTGTTCCCAAAGTGGTTGAATTGCAGTCAGAGGGTGGCGCTGCTGGTGCGGTTCATGGAGCGTTGCAGGCCGGTGCGTTGACGACAACCTTTACCGCATCCCAGGGACTGCTGTTGATGATCCCCAACATGTTCAAGATTGCCGGTGAATTGACCCCGACCGTCTTCCATGTGTCGGCCCGTGCCATTGCTGCCCAAGCGCTGTCAATTTTTGGCGATCACTCCGATGTCATGGCCTGCCGTTCGACCGGTTGGGCCATGTTCTGTTCCAATAATCCGCAGGAAGTCATGGACTTTGCTCTGATTTCCCAGGCAGCAACCCTCGAATCACGGGTGCCTTTCCTGCATTTCTTTGATGGTTTCCGCACCTCTCATGAGGTCCAGAAAATTGAAGAACTGTCACGTGATGACATGCGCCACATGATTAATGATGACCTGGTGACGGCACACCGCGAACGTGCCATGTCACCGGAGCGTCCGAAGTTGCGCGGTACTGCCCAGAACCCCGATGTCTATTTCCAGGGGCGTGAGACGGTTAACCCCTACTATGAAAAAGTACCGGGTATCTTAAAGGCGCAGTTGGACAAGTTTGCTGCCCGTACCGGTCGCCAGTACAACCTGGTTGATTATGTCGGTGCTCCTGATGCCGAACGCATCGTGGTCATGATGGGTTCCGGCGCTGAGGCGATGGAAGAAACCATCAACTATATGGTTTCCCAGGGCGAGAAGGTAGGGATGATCAAGATCCGCCTGTTCCTGCCGTTCCCGATTGAGGAATTCTGCAAAGCCATTCCAGCAACCACCAAAAAGATTGCCGTGCTGGATCGCACCAAAGAACCCGGTTCGATTGGTGAGCCACTTTATCAGTCGGTGCGTACTGCGATTGGTGAAGGCATGGTTGAGAACCTGACCAGCTTCTCCGGCTATCCGTCTATCGTCGGCGGTCGTTACGGCCTGGGCTCCTTCGAGTTTAATCCCGGCATGTGCAAGGCGGTTCTTGACAACCTGCTCAAGGACAAGCCGAAGAACCATTTTATCGTTGGTTTCAATGACGATGTGCTTGGCAAAAGCCTCGACTTTGATGCAAATTTCCGGGTCCCCTTTGATGGCTATGCCGCCATGTTCTTTGGTCTGGGTTCCGATGGTACCGTTGGGGCCAACAAAAACTCGATCAAGATTATTGGCGACTGTACCGACAACAAGGTTCAGGCTTATTTTGTTTATGATTCAAAGAAAGCCGGTACCATGACCACCTCGCACCTGCGTTTCGGCAAGAGTGAGATCAAGAGTACTTATCTGATTACCCAGTCTGACTTTATCGCCTGTCATAATTTCTCTTTCCTCGAGAAATACGACATGCTCAAGAACGCCAAGGAGGGTGCGACCTTCCTGCTCAATGCACCTTATGAAAAGGACGAAGTCTGGGGCAAATTGCCAAAAGTGGTGCAGCAACGCATCATTGACAAAAAACTCAAGTTCTTTGTGATTGACGGTATCCATCTCGGTGAGAAGATTGGCCTTGGTGCCCGGATCAACGTCATCATGCAGACTGCCTTTTTCAAGATTTCCGGCATTATTCCCGAAAGTCAGGCGATTGCGCAGATCAAGGATGCCATCGACAAGACCTACAGCAAGGCCGGCGAGAAGGTCCTGGCAATGAACAAGCAGGGCGTTGATGCCGCTCTCGAGAACATTTTTGAAGTTCAGGTGCCGACCGCCGCAGACAGCAGTATCGACATGCAGACAGGCAAATGGGGTGCTTACTCGGGCCTGGTTTCCTCGACCCTCGGACCGATCATTGATGGTGTCGGTCATGAGTTGCCCATGTCGGCCATGCCGACCGACGGTACCTTCCCGACCGGTACCGCTAAAATCGAGAAACGCAATATTGCCGTCAATATTCCGGTGTGGGATGAAGAGCTCTGTATTCAATGCGGAATTTGTTCTTTCATCTGTCCACATGCGTCGATCCGCATGAAGATTTACGATGAAAGCGCTCTTGCTGGTGCGCCGGAGACCTTTAAGGCGGTTGCTCCCAAGGGTAAGGATATGGACGGTAAACGGTACACCCTGCAGGTCGCCCCTGAGGATTGTACCGGTTGTGGTGCCTGTGTTTACAACTGTCCAGCCACGAGCAAGGAAGATGAAAAACACAAGGCCATCAACATGACCTTCCAGGCGCCATTACGCGCCAGCGAAGCGGCCAACTTTGAGTTTTTCCTGAATCTGCCCGAAACCGATCCGGTATTGGTCAATCGCAAGACCCTCAAGGGCACCCAGCTGTTGCCGCCGTTGTTCGAGTTCTCCGGTGCCTGTGCCGGTTGTGGCGAGACTCCTTTTGTCAAGCTGTGTTCCCAGCTGTTCGGTGATCGCATGCTGGTTGCCAATGCGACCGGTTGTTCCTCCATTTATGGTGGTAATCTGCCGACTACTCCCTGGACCACTCGTAAGGACGGCCTTGGCCCATCCTGGAGCAACTCGTTGTTTGAAGATAACGCCGAATTCGGCTACGGCATGCGTCTGGCCATCGACAAGAGCACGGAATATGCCCGTGAGTTGCTGACCAGCAATATCTCCTGCGGCTGTGCCGCCTGTCAGGGGACCGCTGATCTCAAGCGGGCCATTCTTGACAGCACTCAGGAGACCCAGGAAGAGATCGAACTGCAGCGTGGCCGGGTTGCCAAACTGCGGGCGATCCTGGAAAAATGTACCCATGAAACCGCCAAGCCGCTGTTGGTGAATATCGACTTTTTGGTTGTCAAGTCGGTGTGGATCCATGGTGGCGATGGTTGGGCCTACGATATCGGTTACGGTGGCCTTGACCACGTTCTGGCTTCCGGCGAGAATGTTAATGTCCTGGTCATGGATACGGAAGTTTATTCCAACACCGGTGGTCAGGCTTCCAAGTCAACACCGCTGGGTGCAGTAGCCCAGTTTGCCGCCGGCGGCAAGCGTCAGCCCAAGAAAGATCTCGGGATGATGGCTATGTCCTATGGCAACATATATATCGCCCAGGTCGCTCTTTCCAACCCGGCTCAGGTGGTCAAGGCCTTCCTTGAGGCCGACGCTTATGACGGTCCTTCACTGATCATTGCTTACAGTCACTGTATTGCCCATGGTATCGCCATGGACAGTGCGATTGAAGGCTGTAAGGAAGCGGTAGCATCCGGTCACTGGCCACTCTACCGTTTCGATCCGCGTCTGGCCGAGCAAGGCAAGAATCCACTCCAGTTGGACAGCAAAGAGCCAACCATCTCTTTTGAGGACTATGCTCTCAAACAGAACCGCTACCGGGTGCTTAAGAAAGTTGCTCCGGAAGCAGCTCAGGGCCTCATTGAGGATGCCAACAAGATCACTTCCAACCGCTATCGCCTTTACAAGCAGATGGCGGAAATGAGCTACGGCGGCAACGAGGAAAAATAGTCCTGTCCTGCCCTAGATCCTGAACATACAGGCCCCCGGTGATCTTTTGCCGGGGGCCTGACTTTTTTCAGCCGGGTCAGCGAGGCTCGCGGCCGGCACAAACATTTCTTGACTTCGTAATAACGCTATGATAATCAGGCTCCAACTTTTTTATGAAGAGAGCATCATGAATCATCAATCTGCAGCGGCGGCACGAGCGTTGGCGGCGGCAATGATCCGTCGACCGTCTGTCCTTCACCCTTAAGCGGGTGACGCCGCGCAGGTATGACTAGAATCAACCCGAGGCCATGGACAGATCGTCCGTGGCTTTTTTTTTCGTTTTAGCTTCAGGGAGAAGACACAGATGCGTAACAATATTGTACATATCGGAGCCGGTGAGCTGACCTACGAAATTCGTGCTATTGTCTCCATAGCCGAGAAAATGCAGAAGCTCGGTCTTAAGACCAACATGGAAAACATCGGTGACCCTATTGCCAAGGGGGAAAAGATCCCCCTGTGGATGAAGGAAATCGTTGCGGATCTGGTCATGCAGGACTGTTCCTATGGTTATTGCGCCACCAAAGGGTTGCTGGAAACCCGTCAGTTTCTTGCGGATATGACAAACAAACGGGGCTATAGCCAGATCTGTGTTGAGGATATCATCTTTTTCAATGGTCTTGGCGATGCTATCCAGAAGGTCTACGGGCTGCTCAAGCGCGAAGCACGGGTGATCGGGCCGTCACCAACCTATTCCACCCATTCTTCTGCTGAAGGTGCCCATGCCGGACTCAAGCCGGTGACCTATCGTCTGGATCCCGATAATCACTGGTATCCCAACATGGACGATCTGCGCCAATCGATTAAATACAATCAATCGGTTTCCGGCGTACTGATTATTAATCCTGACAATCCCACCGGTGCGGTGTACCCTGAGCGGATTCTCAAGGAGATTATTGCCCTGTGTAAAGAGTACGACCTGTTTTTGATCTGTGACGAGATATACCATAACCTCTGCTATAACGGCATGAACACCCGACCGATTTCCGACCTGATCGGCGATCTGCCGGCTATCGCCATGAAGGGGATCAGCAAGGAGCTGCCCTGGCCGGGTTCACGCTGTGGCTGGATAGAGGTGTATAATGCCGACAAGGATGAAACATTCAAGCGATACGTCGACAGTATCATCAATTCAAAAATGGTCGAGGTCTGCTCTACCACCCTGCCACAGAAGGCTATTCCACGCATCCTGAGCCATCCCGAATATCCGGTCTATCTGGCTGAGCGGCGTGATCGCTATGAGCAGTATTCCAATATCGCCTATGATATGCTGAAACAGGTGCCTGGTCTGAAAGTCAACCGCACCAATGGCGCTTTCTATATGAGCGTGGTGTTTGAGAGCAATCGGTTGACCAGTACCCAGACCCTGCCGATCAAGAGTCCGGAAGTCAGGACGCTGGTCGAACAACTGGTCGCAGTCCCGGGAACCCAGACCGACAAGCGTTTTGTCTACTACCTGCTCGGAGCCACCGGCATCTGTGTGGTGCCGATTTCTTCGTTCTGTACCGACGAACGTGGTTTCCGGGTGACCCTGCTGGAGCGCGATGAAAAGGAATTTACCCAGATATTCACGACCCTTGCTGAAGCGATCAATACCTATCTTGAATCTTGATGGCGTGTTTTTGAAAGGCCAGGCAGAATGAGTCAACAGAAGGATCAGGCAGCGTTTAGCCCCAGCGATTATATCGAGCGTCCGGCACAGTTGGTCGATTTTATTTTGCGTGGAGCGCGTCCGCGCGATGAGTGGGGAATCGGCCTGGAAACCGAGAAGCTGGTGGTCGATCGGGCTACAGGTGAAGCGGTAGCTTATGAGCGCATCCGCGAACTGCTCGCGCGTCTTGATGGCATGGGCGGTTGGCAGGGGACTTATGAGGGGGAAAACCTGATCGGTTTGCAGGGTAAGCGCTCATCGGTGACCCTTGAGCCTGGCGGGCAGCTCGAGCTTTCAGGAAAATTCTGCTGCGATATTCACTGCAGCTGGCGTGATCTGAATCGCTATCGCCAGCATATTGTTGCAGTTGGAGATGAGCTGGGACTGTTGTTTCTAGGACTGGGGACACATCCTTTTACCCGTCTTGATGCGATTTCCTGGTTGCCCAAGGGGCGCTATAAAATTATGTCCCAGTACATGCTGAAGACCGGTGACATGGGACAGCGGATGATGAAGCAGACCGCCGGGACCCAGGTCAATCTGGATTTCTCCGATGCTGATGACCTCGCCCGTAAATTGCGCCTGTCCCAGCGCTTAAGTGCGGTGGCCTACGCGCTGTTTGCCAATTCGCCGCTGCTTGAAGGCAAACCGAGCGGTTTTCTGTCGACCCGTGGGGAGATCTGGTCACGTACTGATAACGACCGCTGTGGCTTGATTGAAGAACTGCTAAGTCCCGCTGCCGGACTCAATGATTTTGTTGCCTATGCCCTTGATGTGCCTCTCTACTTTATTGAACGTAGCCAGCAATATATTGATATGACCGCCAGTCGTTTTACCTTTCGCCAGTTTCTTGAGAGTGGCTGGAACGGCGAGGGCGCTACCTTGAAAGACTGGAATCTGCATCTGTCGACCCTGTTTCCTGAGGTGCGTCTGCGCCCACAGATTGAGGTGCGCAGTGCTGACAGTCTGCCACCACGTTTCACCCCTGGTGTAGCCGCCTTTTACAAGGGACTGCTTTATACCGAAGAGGCCTTGCAGGGCGCTGAATCGCTACTCATGTCGCTGCCGCGTGAGGAATTTGTCAGTCTCTACCGGCGCTCCTGGCGTGATGGTTTCGCAACCCGATATTCAGGCGGTACCCTGGGCGAAATTGTCGCTGAACTGCTCAAACTGGCACAAACCAGTCTGCAGCAGCAATTTGCCGCGGCCTACAGTGGAGCCGATGAGAGTCATTTTCTCGATCCCTTGCAAGAACTGGTCGCAAATCAGGAAACCCTGGCGGAGCGCCTGCTCAAGCGTTGGCCAGCAACCAGGGCGGAACAGTTAAAGCTGCTGATCGACCATTGTGGTTACCGGGCAAAGTAAAATTTTTTTCAGCGCTTCAACTGTGCATTACCACAGTCGCTTTCTGCTAATTCTTAATCGTCAAAATACGAGAAGGCACGTGGTACTGCGGCACATCGTTGGTTAATATCAGAACCATCAACAGCGTGGTGTGGCAGTCATTCTGTTGATGGAGAACGTAACATACCTCCTTTCCAGTACCGGGCCAGTGTCGGACCACCTCCTCCGATTCTGGCCCATTTTTTTGCTTATTTCCTGTTCCCTTTTTTTAAATACTCCCTGCTCGGTTAAATATCTCTTTCTTTTAAGACTTTTACTTGATTTGTCAGGGGTAAAACTGGTTGAATACGGGCCTTAAAAAACCGCCAAAGGAGCCGCTCATGTCCCATGTTCAACTGAATGACCCAATCGTCCGTGAATCTATTGATACCATCCGTCTGCTGGCCGCAGATGCCGTCGAAAAAGCCCAGTCCGGCCACCCGGGAACGCCCATGGAGGCTGCCCCTATTGCCTATCTGCTGTACATGAAATATCTGCGCCACAACCCCGGCAATCCTGGTTGGGCCGGCCGCGATCGATTTATTCTGTCCTGCGGTCACGCCTCGGCCCTGATCTACAGTATGCTCCATCTGACTGGTTATGATCTGTCGCTGGACGACATTAAAGCCTTCCGCCAGTTTGGCAGCCGAACCGCCGGTCACCCTGAGTTCGCTCATACGCCGGGGGTTGAAACCACAACCGGGCCGTTGGGGCAGGGGTGCTCGGTTGCGGTCGGTATGGCCATGGGTGGGCAGTTCCTGGGTGAGCAGGTCGATGCTGAGCTGTTCGACTATCGTACCTGGGTATTGTGCTCCGATGGTGATCTGATGGAAGGGATTTCCGCCGAGGCCGCTTCGTTAGCAGGTCATTTAAAGCTTGGGCAGCTGAATTATATCTATCTCGATAATAAGATCACCATTGAAGGGGCAACCAGCCTTGCCTTCAGTGAAGATGTTGGTGCCCGTTATCTGGCCTACGGCTGGCACGTTGAACGGGTTGATGGCGAAAATATTGCCGAAATCGATGCCGCTATGGCCCGCGCTCAACAGGAAAACCGCCCATCATTGATTGTCGCCCGTACTCACATTGGCATCGGTGCTCCCAACAAGCAGGATACAGCCGATGCCCACGGCGCACCCCTGGGTGCTGAGGAGCTGGCGTTCACCAAGCAGGCCTACGGGCGTGATCCGCAAGCCACCTTTGTGGTACCGCCGGCGGTAGCACAGCATATGGGTTCCTGCCGTGAGCGCGGGGCTACCCTTGAGCAGCAGTGGCAGCGCCTTTTTGACAGCAAAAAAGCTCAGCCGACGGTCACTGCCTGGCAGCAGGCCGCACAGGGTAAACTGCCCCAGGACTGGGATGCCGAGCTGCCGAGCTTTGCTGCAACCGATGGCGCCAAAGCGACCCGTCAGGCCAGTGGTGCGGTTATCAATGCCCTGGCCGCAAAACTACCGTTTCTGATCGGTGGTTCAGCTGATCTGGCGCCGTCCAATAACACCGAAATCAAGAAAGCCGGTTCGTGGGTTCCCGGTCGCAGCGGTCGCAATATCCACTATGGCATCCGCGAGCACCTGATGGGTGCCATTCTCAATGGTCTGTGCCATACCCCCGGCCTGCGTCCTTTTGCCGGCACCTTTTTTGTTTTTACCGATTATATGCGACCGGCCATCCGCCTGGCGGCCCTGATGGAGCTTGATCCCATCTATGTCATGACCCATGACTCCATTGGTCTAGGTGAGGATGGCCCGACCCATCAACCGATAGAGCATCTGGCCTCATTACGGGTGATGCCCAACCTGACCCTGATCCGTCCGGCTGACGCCAATGAGACGGTTGAAGCCTGGAAGGCGGCGATCACCAATCGCCGTGGTCCGACCATGCTGGTGCTGTCACGCCAGGGATTGCCGATCCTTGATCGGAGTCGATATGGTGCTGCGGCAGGGGTGCACCGTGGTGGTTATGTGCTGGCACCGGAACAGGGCGATCTGCAGCTGATTCTGATGGCCAGTGGTTCCGAGGTTCAGCATGCCGTAGCAGCTCAGGAAATTCTCCAAGCCGAAGGAATTGGCACTCGGGTTGTCTCTCTGCCCAGTTTTGAACTGTTCGAAGCCCAGGACGCAGCTTATCGCGAAGAGGTGTTGCCCGCAACCTGTGTTGCCCGGGTGGCGATGGAAGCCGGCAGCAGCTTTGGTTGGGAACGGTATGTAGGGATGCAGGGGCGCATTGTCGGAATGACGACCTTTGGTGCCAGTGCCCCGGCCGGTGCACTGATGAAGCATTTCGGTTTTACCGCCGAGAATTTTGTTGCAGTAGCTAAAGAGGTACTGGGTTAAGCAACGGCAAGGACGATTTCGATCCCGGTAGCGATTTCGATTTGGATATAGAACATCAAAAAAGCAGCAACGGGCGACCTCGAAAGAGGTCGCCCGTAGTCGTATATAGTCCCTCTTGAATCTGTCGAAATCGAAATCGAAATCGCTATCGGTCTTGATGTTTCCGGAATACGCCTGATCGCCTCAAATCTGATAGCCCCGCCAACCGGGGCGAACCAGTCGATCGCAAGGAGGTAAAAGTTTCAAGCTTCTCGTGTCGAAGTTCCAGGTCTTTTCGATCCCGATTTCGATCCCGATTTCGATCCCGATTTCGATTTGGACATAGGACCTTTCAACAATTAATGGGTTGGCGCAAAAATTTTGCCGGAGAGTACTCCCTTGATGGTTCGCACCAGCACCAGGCCCCAGACCATCAGTAAAAAGATAACGGAATAATAGTAAAAGATTTCCATGATGGCGAAGCCACTGACCTGCCAGGCGATCCCCGATGCTACCGCCAGTGCCCCGGAAGGGAAGGTGAAGGCCCACCACGACAGAGCGTAGGGCAGTTCAATCCGGGTGAGATAGTAGACGGTGACGATAACCGCCATGATGTGCCACCAGGCAGCAAAACCCCAGGTCATCATGATGCCGAAGTTGCACAGGGTGACAATGACAGTCGGATCAAGGTCCATGTAAGAGTGATGGGAAAACAGATGGATGATTTTGAACAGAATCACCGCGATAATGGCCGGAGGAGCGATGCCGATAAAAAAGGTTGCAGCAAAACGGCTCATGGGGAGTTCATGGTAGATATAACGGTGATAGACGGCGGCACCGACAAAAATAAACAGAAACAGTCCGATACCAAAACTGGCTGTTGATACTGCAATAATAAACTCTGCCCGGTCTGGAAAATGGGCGGCAAGTTCATAACCGGAAACTGGGATCAACAGTTTGGAAACCGGAGGGATGTACCAGCCAAAATTGGCGTGCTGCAGCTTGATTTCCTGATGCCTGAAAATGTGGATCAGAATAATAAAACCCATGATATAGATGCCGGTGGTGCCAATCAGCCAGAGGTAATAGCCCAGTTGCAAGGACATCTCCTGACTGAAAAACAGGGTCGGGTATTTTTTCAGGTTCAAAGCAAAGAGGATCAAGGTAATCGGCATGGTCGGGAAAAAATTTCCGGCGATGGGGTGGTTGAGGTCCTTACGGATATTGGCGGGATAAGCAAAAAACTTGATGGTCCAGGGAATCATGAACAGGATAAAAAGTACCAGCGACAACAGAATAAAAAAGGTAGCCAAAGGTGTCACCCAGGCAGCATCGATGAATGAGATGGCCAGGGGGATAACCGCCGTACCCATGATGGCAGCAAACCAGGCCGGGCTGAAATGTTCGGTAATGGTTGCCGGAGTGGCTTTGAACGACTCGGACATGAATTTCCTCCGATAAAAATTCAGTTAAAAACCTTGATTATATGGATAAATATATATATGGTTTTATGGGTTCAGTCAATACTTTAGTGTTGTCGAAAAGGATTAAAAATTCCCTTTGATGTTGTCCCGGTTATAATAATAAAGAAGACTTAAGTCAGCCGGTGAAAGGTTAGCAAAGTTTGGTGTTTTGACAAGGAGGGGCGGCAAAGTTAGTTTGCAATTGTAAGCAAGCTCGTTTTCCCTGATGGGAGCTGTATCATGGCAGATCTTTTTATCGCGACGGATATCAGTATTCCAGAACAGGAAATTGATCTGATCGCGGTGCGCTCGCAGGGTGCCGGGGGACAGAATGTCAACAAGGTCGCCAGTGCCATCCATTTGCGCTTTGATATCCACAAATCGTCTCTGCCTGAAGAGGTGAAGCAGAAGCTTTTGAGCCGCAACGATCAGCGCATCAGCAGTGATGGACAGGTGGTGATCAAGGCGCAGCAGTCGCGCAGCCAACTGCAGAACCGCCAACAAGCGCTGTTACTCCTGCAGCAACTTATTCAGTCAGTTCTGGTCAAGCGCCGTCCCCGCAAGAAAAGCCGACCCGGGGCCGCCGCCATCGCCAAGCGGATCAATCGCAAAAAAATGCGCGGACAGGTCAAGGCCCAGCGCCGGAAGGTGGAACACTAAAACAAAAAAAGGGTTACAGCTTTAAGTCGTAACCCTTTGATTTTGCAGGTTCACAAAAGCGGCATTGAGATGTAGACTATTTTAAAATGATGTTTTCAGAAGAATCTTTGCCAATGAGTGTTGGTTTCCCGTCACGCCAGACAACGGCGTACTGACCCAGGCGATGTTTTTTTTCAAGAGCATCCGTAACCGCTTTTTGCAGGGTGTCGAGCAATATCTGCCCTTGTTTTGAGGGTGTCTTTTTTTGTGTTTCGGTCATTGGGCGGCCTTTTGTAGCAACTCATAATAGTCTGCGTGGATAATATCACGGTTATAACCAGTTTGCTCAAAAACCAGTACAGGGGCTTCACCATCGTTCATGAAGCAAATGCAGCGTTTGACTTGATGACTGAAGTTGTTGAGCAGATTTTTCAGGCTGCGGGGAAAACGGCGTTCGATGTCTTTGACAGGAATATTGTGACCGCCGTGGTCAACCCTCTCCGCAACGCGTAGTTTCGACATGTCAACGTTGGGCAGAGCCAGATAGATCAGTTCAACAATCCAACCCTGTTGTTGGAGTCGGTCGATCAAGCGTAGATAAGTTCGTCCGGCCAGGGTCGTTTCAAAAGCAAAATCTTCCTCTTTTTCGATGCGCTCATCAATTTCACACAGGAAAATACGACTGGCAGCAACGAGTTCACGTTCTGGCGCCAGTGGTGAAAGCCCGGCGGCAATCAGATCGGCATTGATAAAGTGGGTACACCTTGCCACTTTGGGCAGGTATTCCATGGCGAAGGTTGTCTTGCCGGCACCGTTGGGGCCGGCAATGATCCAGCAAGTTGGCATGGTTCAATGATCTCCACAAGCGAGCTCAAAATTTTCCGTTGACTCTCTAAATTCTGCCGATAGCCTGCAAATTACACAAGAGAATTACACAAACCAACAAAAAAAGGGTTACAGCTTAAAGCCGTAACCCTTTGATTTTGCTGGTGCCCAGAGACAGAATCGAACTGCCGACACGAGGATTTTCAGTCACATTCATACAATACCTCACAACAAGCTACAACTAAGAAACTCAATTATTTCAGAGGGATATCATTGTCGACTTGTTGTCATTTGTCGCAGTTTTTTGCTACTTTTTAACTGCTAGTGTACCATGAGTGTACCAAAATTATAGCCGGGACACTAGAAATATTAAGGTGTTACTGTGATTCCTGTTTTTGCATGTATGTTTGCTATTGAACATTCGCATGTTATTCTTTTACCAAACTTTTCTGGGCACGTCAGGGCCATTCATGTTTCCGGAGATGAGAGCCAGTCAGATATTTTTTAGATGGGATCTGTATGATGCTTTAAGTGTTACATATGATAAATCTCTTGATTCACAGGGCCGTATATGGACGAACGAGTTGCAAGTCTGAAAACTCCAAAAGAGTGCGAGAATTTCGCAAACAATGTTGCGAATCGTCTTCCGGATCTTGCCCTGAACGTGTTCTTGAGAGGAAGCACGGCAAAAGTGTTCGTGCTTCCCGCACTTGGCAGATGATCAAACGGCACGGTCTCTTCAAGGCCGTAGAGAGAGCTGGTAATCGCCCTTCTGAGACATCAGGCTACACAGCTCTAGCCGAGATGGGGATGTCTGACTTCGCTTTTGAAGCCGTGGTCTGTCGACATCCCCGATGTATTCAGTCCCGAGGCTTTGACTCGATCTGAAGAACGCCTGCGCGAATGGAGAGAATAAGGAAAATATAAACACCAAATCGCCGCGCAGTTAGCCGCATTAGAATATTGGGAGCATATGCATATGACAATTGCTAAAATCACTTTATTCGTAACTCATAAAATCATCCTCGTTTTTTGCATATTTCTTTTGACTTCGTGCGCCAACCAACAAAGGGCAAGTAATAGCTCTGACTCAAACTTTTCCCCCCCGAATTACAGATTCAGCTTAACACCAGAGCAACTATTAACATTACATATGTTGAAAATGAAAATGGATTATCCAGAAGAAAATATACAAATTCCTACTCAACCATATTCACATCAAGACATATCTCCAAAGCATATTGATAACCCTGCAAGGATATACCGAGATGGATCGATTTTTATAAATGATCTTTACATAGGCCGTCTTTATAAAGATGGAAGTTTATATAACGTAAATGGGCAACGGTTTGGAACTATTGGAAGAGATGGTAGCATTTACGACAACAACGGAAATTATGTTGGAAAACTATATCAATAGGAGTTGACAATGAAGTATGTATTTACTGATTGGGACAAAAGAGCTTATGAAAGAGAGACAAAAAAAATTATTACAATATTTTCTACCCATGAAAAGAACGGAAAATTATCTCTTTGCATAAAAGAAGGTGATCTTTGTTTTTTACGGTTCCAGTTATCTGCAAAAGAAGCTAAAGCCATTAGCTTGTCTTTAGAATCATCTTTGAATGAAATTGATTCATCTATATCAGTATAAAAAAATCCAACTTTTAATAAAGACGGAATGTTTAAACTGCACCTGCGTTTTCCTCGAACTCGTGAGACCTAGCGGATAACTAAATGTTGAATCTATTTAAAAGGAGACAAAGTGAAAACATGCTACATGTGCTCTTCGGAACAAACATCGGTTGAGCACGTTCCGCCGCTTTGCATTTTCCCAAAGAAAGAGGAAACTGATTCAAATATCGACCTCAGGAAAAATCTAATAACCGTACCGTCTTGCGACCTTCACAATTCAAAAAAATCAAAAGAAGATGAATACATACGGTTTGTCCTTGTGTCTCACTTTGAAAATAACACGACTGCCCAAACGCACTTTTCCAACAAAGTTCTCAGGTCACTATTGCGGCGAAGGCACATTGCAAAGACATTCCTTGCAGATCCACTGTCTGGAACCTTAGATGGCGAAGAAACAATGGCGCTCAAGGTCGACATGAACCGCTTCAGGAGTGGAGTCTCTCAGATTTGCAGAGGACTATATTTTAAAAAATATAATCAGAAATGGCTTGAACCAATCAAAGTTCGTAGCAGTTGTCTGTTAGCGCAACGAGAGAACGTGCTAATAAGCCCCACTGAAGAGTTCGACATATTCAATTTATATACAGAATTTTTTAAAAACGTTTCAAAGCAAGGAGAAAATCCTGAAATATTCGAGTTTCAAATGGTTAGCGATGTTAAAAAAAATGAAATGCTTGCTCGACTAGTATTTTATGGGGGGTTTGAAGTGTTTTGCTTATCTTCTCCGCAACTTAATAAAAATAGCTCAAGCTAAATCCCCGATCCGTCATCCTCAATTACAACCACCTCAATATCATGCCTTCTGCAGAGTGTTTCATTGTTTTGCTCACGTTTGCTTGCTCCCCTCACTACTCCGCACTCACCTTCTCCCTCAATTCTTCATATAGATTCGCCGGGCCAAGAAGAACATCCCGCAGCCCCTGCCGTATCCTGGCGTCGTTGATGGCTTGGGAGCTCATGGTGTTGTGAGCGGTTAAGGCATCCATGATGGCGTTCATGATTTCTTTTGCCAGATCGGGGGAATTGGCAAATTGTTCCTTGGTGTTGTTTCTAGCCTGTTCTGCCAGCAGTTCGGACTCCATCAGCTTACCTTTAATGGCGTTGTTAACGTAGACCAGCTTGTCATTCTCAGTCAGGTTCCCCTCAAACAAGTCATTCACCTGGGCAATAATTTCAAGCAGCAGGAGCTTTTCCTTTTCCTGCACTTCGCCGGTTCCGGTGCCGGTCATCGGTTTAAGTACGCCGTCACCATCGAGAACAATACTTTCAGTCCCTTTGTCTTTCAGGTTGTGGTGGGTCATCACAATCTTGGATAAATCAATCTCTTCACGCTCCCGCCCAAACTCCAGCAAAGGTAACAACCGCCGGAAGAAGATGGCGCGTTTCTCAACAGCGGTATTGCCATAATCGAAGATTTGCGAGAGGAAGGTATAAACCCGGATGTAGGTCTGAATGTCCCGCTTAAACAATATCAGGGCGTCCATTTCGTTTTTGGCATCTTTGGCGGCCTGGTTGTTCTTCTTCATCTGCGCTTGGGCCATTTTCTCCCTGGCCTCTTTATAGGCTCTTAACAGCCGTGAAACCACTGGTTCGAGAGCATGGGCAAGGTCGCTCTGCTTTGACTTCGGGTTCAATTCAACACCAACAACGCGCTCCACCTCAAAATCATCATAGAAGCCGGAAGCATCAAGCTTCATCCGAAGATCCAGGATCAGGTCAGGGTCGGTGACATTTTCAAGCTCGGTTGTTTGGTAGTAGGGCTTGAATGCGTCAAGAATCTCCTGTGGCTCGTTGACGAAATCGACGATATAAACCGCGTCCTTACCCGGGTAGGATCTGTTGAGCCGGGAAAGGGTCTGGACTGCCTGAACACCGGACAGACGCTTATCTACATACATGCCACACAACAGTGGCTGATCGAAGCCGGTCTGGAACTTGTTGGCAACCAGCAGAATCTGATACTCCCCGGTCGCAAAGGCATCACGAATGTCACGGCCATTCAGATCCGGGTTCATGGTGCGGCTCTTTTCGGTGAAGGGATCAGGGCCTGTTTCCGAATCTTTCACTTCACCTGAGAACGCAACCAACGTACCGATTGTGTACTTGCGATCCTTGATGTACTTGTTGATCGCCACTTGCCAGCGTACCGCTTCGAGTCGGCTGCCGACGACAACCATGGCCTTGGCCTGCCCCTTGAGTAGATCAGCGACATTCTCTTTGAAGTGCTCAACAACGATCTGAACCTTTTGGGAGATGTTGTAGGGATGCAAACGCACCCAGCGCATAATGCCTTTGAGGGCAGCACTCTTTTCAACTTCCTCGTCCTTCAGCTCTCGGCCTTCCTGAGCCAGCTTGAAGGCTAGACTGTAGGGGGTGTAATTCTTTAGCACATCAAGGATAAAACCTTCCTCAATGGCCTGGCGCATTGAATAGACATGAAAAGCCTGAGGAATGTTGTCCGGTCCGGGCTTGATTGTCGGGTCAGGACACCGCCCGAACAGCTCCAGGGTCTTTGCCTTGGGGGTCGCAGTGAATGCCAGATAGGTGATGCCATGATCCGCACTTGCCCGTGCCGCCATTTGCGCCGTCAACAAGTCTTCGGTACTGATTTCCCCGCCGTCTTCAAGCTCCAGCAACTCTTCCGCTGTCAACACAGATTTCAGCTTGGAAGCTGCTTCACCGGTCTGGGAGGAATGCGCCTCATCGGCAATTACCGCAAAACGCTTGCCCTTGGTTGCTGCCAGATCTTGAACAGCCCGCAAGGCAAAGGGGAAGGTCTGGATGGTACAGACGACAATCTTCTTGCCACCGGCCAGTGCTTGAGCCAGTTCACCGCTTTTTGATGCACTCTCGCCTTTGATGGTTGCTACCACGCCGGACGTGCGTTCAAAGTCAAAAATGGCTTCCTGTAGCTGGCTATCCAAAACCGTCCGGTCAGAAACCACCAACACGGTATCAAACAGCTTGTTGTTATGCTCATCATGCAGATCAGCCAGAAAATGCGCCGACCAGGCAATGGAATTGGTCTTGCCGGAACCCGCCGAATGCTGAAACAGGTATTTTCCGCCAGGGCCTTCAGCGATGACGGCCTTGATTAGTTCACGGGTAGCATCAAGCTGATGATAGCGTGGGAAGATGATCGATTCGACCTTCTTCTTTTTGTCGCGCTTAGTAATCAGATAGCGCCCGATAATTTCCAGCCAGCTATCCTTCTGCAACACCTCTTCCCATAAATAGGCCGTCCGGTGTCCACCTTTGGAATTGGCCGGATTACCGGCAGCGCCATTATCCCCCTTGTTGAAGGGCAGGAAGGTGGTCTCCGGCCCGATCAGTTTGGTGGTCATGTGGACTTCCATGTTGCTGACGGCAAAGTGAACCAAGGCTCCTGAAGGGAACGACAGGAGAGGTTCAATCCCTTTCCCCTTGGTGCGTGGATTACGGTCGAAGCGGTATTGGTCAATCGCATCGTGGACGGATTGGGTGAAGTCGGTCTTCAGTTCGATGGTTGCCAGAGGCAGACCGTTCAGGAACAACACCAAGTCAAGACACTTTTCATTGTGGAGGGAATAGCGCACCTGGCGCACAACTCGCAGACGGTTGGCAACGTATTTTTGCAGGATTTCAGGGTTGATCCCCAGCGCCGGTTTAAACTGGGCCAGACTGACCGTACCACGCACCCCCACCATATCGAAGCCGTTACGCAAGACATCCAGCGTACCGCGATCATCAAGGGATTTACGCAAGCGATCCAGCAGGACATTATCAGCAGAGGCCCCGTGAATCTTGGTCAGGGCCTCCCAGGCTTTTGGCTGTGTCTGTTGCACCCAGGCGACAACATCCGAAGGGAACAGAGCACGAGCGCGGTCATAGTGAGCAGCACCGGCAGGATCATACAACCAACCACAATGGGTAAGATGGTCACAAATTTCGTCCTCGAAACTGATTTCCTTGTGCAGAGCCAAACCCATTCTGATCCCTCCTTTAGTTGATCATTTTTCGTGGAGCCGAAGCCATTCAGTAATTTTCTCTGTATGCTCCTTTATCCGGCGCATCTCCCTCTCGATCATTTTGAGCGACCCATTCGCCATGCATTTTTCGACCTTCAAATTGATGGAATTGCCATGCTTTTTCTGTATGCGTGGCATTAATGTTTCTGCAAAACGCTCTGCTATATTTTGAGATTCAATCATAGCTGCAGCTGGCCCACAAAGGCGTCCTGTTGGGCTGATATAAAGCTCATTTTTCTCTTTTTGGTAAAAAAGATTCGCAGGAAATCCTTCTCCACCAATAACTTCTATAACGTAATATTCAATCTGCTCACTAACCATTGCTCCCACTCCTTTGTGATTTATTAGATAAGTATCCTATGACATCAATTTCACCGTTGACAGCATCAGTGTTGATGCCTTTTTGAAAAAGGTGTTACCGGCTGCGGTTCCCTAACGGTTAATATTCTCTGCTCCCAAAGCAGTGTGTTGTTCCACTTGTTCGCTTTGCCAGTCGCCGTACATTTTGCGGCTGGTTTTTTCCAGCCAGACGGTACGGCCATTGGCCGGTCGCCCTGACACAACAGCTGCGGCAGCGCTGGGGCTTGAAAACGCCTGATTCTGGGCAAAACAGACAGTGCCGGAGCTGTCCGACACCAGGACACCACTTTCCGTCAACTGCTGATACAAGGGTTGATAACTGGCATACTTGCTGCCACTGACCCAGCAGTCACGGGCTTTGCTTCCGGCCAGCACAACAAACTCGCCGTCTACTTCCTGCGCTTCAGCGGTGATGCCGTACTTGGGAATCTCCATGACAAAAGTGGGGGCCTGCTGCTGATTCTTTAGCTGGAGTTGTTCTGATAGGACCTGACGATCCCTGAGAAAGTCGAACCCCAGTACCGGCAGGATGGTGCGGATTTGCTCGACAAAAAAGGCCATATCAGCCTGATCCGCCTCGGGGAGTACGGTGTACTCGTGGGAGGTGCCGTTGACCAGCCCGCAGCGGCCTGATTGTCTGGCCAGGGCAAGGAGTTGACTTTCCAGATACTTTGCGTGGGCTTTAGTGAGATTCTGATCTTTGCTGGTAATCAGGCAGACTTTTTCCCAGAAGTCTTTACCACCCTGGCCTTCGGGGCGATTGTGCTGCTTCAGGCGGGTTCCGACATCATCGGATTCCCCAATGTACACCAGCGGACGCATGGCATTGTCCGGGTCGGGGCCGATGAGGAAATAAATACCAGTGCGGCTACACTCCGGGCGCTGTACCAGCTCGCTAAGTTTGGTGCGCGGCCCCGTTAAGGCATGACCCGTCCAGTTCATGATTTCGGCGGTCAGCAGACCTTTGGGTGTGCCATCCACCAGAAACAGTCGAATACTGCGACCCTGGCTCATGGTGTTACCTCCATACCTGCCTGACGGACTTCATCAGGGAAAGCGCTTTCATCCGCCGGTGGCTGCCAGTTACGAACATCGATCTTGCCGGTCACCGTCGCCGAGATCAGAGCAGTACGCCGTTCTTTCATCAACTCGATAGCTTTTTGGGCTTCCTCGGTTAGAGTGTCGATTTTGGTAGTTTCGCGGTCGAGGAAGGAGGCGATGGTGCGTTGTTCTGTCAATGGAGGCAAAGGAACCTTGATGCGAGATAGTATCTGGGTATTTAAATTGTCCATCGTTGACCCTACTGACTCAAGTTGGAGCCATTCACGAACAGACGCTGTTCTCAAAAAAATCGAGATAAATTTTGGGTCAGCAAGCTTAGATAGTCGGACATTAAGACATCCGGTCCCGCAAAGCCAGCCTTCCTCGGTGGAAGAAACCAATGCACATCTCCCCATTTCGCCTCGACGTCCGAATATAATGTCCCCGACCTTCAATGTATAATTTAATAACCGTACAACAACATCTTCGGTTACTGTGCATGACCAATCTGGGATCAGACGCCCTTCTCTGATGTTTGCTGGATTTATTACGGGTGTGGCATCATCAATATAGTCCTCTGAATGAAGCTGGCTACCAAATGGTCCAGTCTTGACCATCAAAGCTAGATCCCCTAGAGGCATTACCTCCCACCCCTCCGGTACCTCCCCCAACCACTCAACCCCGGAATCCTTCATCTTCGCATTCGGATCAAGTCCCTTGGTCACCGCATGGGATATCACCGCTTGGCGCTTTTCCTTAAGCAGTTGGATGAGCTTTTCCTGCTCGGATACCAGGGCGTCGATTTTGGCGGTTTCGTGGTCTAGGAAGGTGGCGATGGTGTGCTGTTCCGGGAGGGGGGGTAGTAGTACCGGAAACTCCATCAGATCATCCCTACTCATTTGCAGAGAATTTGGTCGAATGCCGGTGAGAAATTTTGTATAGCCCTTGACGTACAGATCGCTGCGCATCAGGTGATGTACATAACGTTTGTAGAGATTACCCGTAATCCAATAACTGCGATAAGCAGGGCTAACATGTCCTTCGTGATCAGAAACACCTAGGCCTGCATAGTTGAGCCACATTGTGTTGACGACTAACTGGCCGGGTCGAACAATCCTATATCCAACCAAATCTTCGTCAGAACGTCTCCGGTTTTCGTCGTCATACTCCTTCACCTCAATTCCTCTGTACCCTGAGACAGAGAGCATTTCTCCTACGACAACATCATCAATTTTTTCGGGACTTTCATTGAAATTGTGCCGAAACTTTCCCAGGGTCCACCCCTCCGGCACCACATCTAACCACTCGACACCTGAGTCCTTATATTTCTCATAATGCGGGAAGCTCATGCCGACAACTCCCCGATCATCCGGACGATGTTACCGGTAACAACTTTAAGATCTGTGTCAATCTCGGCCAGGGAGCGCGGCGGCTCAAAGACATAGAAATGCCGGTTGAAGGGAATCTCATAGCCAATCTTCGTCTTCTCGTGATCAATCCAGGCATCAGGCGCATGAGGCAGGACTTCCCGCTTGAAATACTCTTCCACATCATCTGACAGCGGCACGTTCTCCGTGTCCCTCAGGCTGGAGTCCGGTTGCGGCTGGCCTTTAGTCTTGCCCCGTTGTCCAAGTACAATCTTGCCGTTGTCATCACGTAGAGGGCGCTCAACAGTAATGGTGCGATAACCAAAATCCTGATTTTTGAATAACTTGGAGATCGGCACCACCTTGACCTTGCCTCCTTCCGGAGCTTGCGGTTCTTTTTCACCGGGCACCAGCACCTGACGGCTAATCTCCTTGCCGTCTGCATCGGCCACAGTCGCCAGCCAGGCTTCACTGAAATGACCGAACATCTTTGTGACAGTAGCAATATGCTCCTGGTTCATTTCTTTACGCTTGCTGCCAAGGCTTTTGCGCATTTTCTGCCAGAAGCTGGAGGCGTCAACCAACTGCACGTAACCTTTTCTTTCTTCGACTTTCCGGTTTGTCACAATCCACACGTAGGTCGAAATTCCGGTGTTGTAAAACATATCCGTCGGCAGGGCGATGATTGCTTCTACCAGATCGTTTTCCAGCATGTAGCGCCGAATTTCACTTTCCCCGGAACCTGCTCCACCGGTAAAGAGCGGTGACCCGTTCAGTACAATGCCAAAGCGGCTACCACCATCAACTGCAGGGCGCATCTTGCTGACCAGGTGCAGCAGAAACAGTAACGAGCCATCGGACACCCGAGGCAGGCCCGGCCCGAAGCGACCATTGAAGCCTTTTTTCTGGTGCTCATCAACGACAACCTTCTGCACCTTCTTCCACTCCACACCAAAGGGTGGATTGGAGAGCATATAATCGAATTTTGTATGGGGGAAACCATCATCGGAGAGGGTGTTACCTGCCACCATATTGCTGATGTCCTGCCCCTTGATCAGCAAGTCGGCCTTGGCAATGGCATAGGATTCGTCGTTGAGTTCCTGCCCGTGCATAATCAGACGGGCTTTGGGATTGAGTTCGGCCAGATATTCACCGGCTTCAGAAACCATACCGGCGGTTCCGGCGGTTGGATCGTAAATGGTGCGCACGATACCCGGCTTGGTCAGTGCATCATCGTCTTCCAGAAAGATCAGGTTGACCATTAACCGGATGACTTCACGCGGGGTGAAGTGTTCCCCGGCTGTCTCGTTGGAAATCTCTGCGAACTTACGAATCAGCTCTTCAAAGACCAGGCCCATCTGTGCGTTGCTAACTTTTTCCGGATGGAGATCAACACTGGCAAACTTCTCGGTCACCAGGTAAAGCAGACCGGCCTTGGAAAGGCGATCAATCTGGGTATAGAAGTCGAAACGCTCGAAAATATCGCGGACTGATTCTGAAAAAGACTGGACGTAGGAGAATAGATTTTCCTTGATATGATCCTGGTCACCCATCAACCTCTTCATGTCGAGCGGCGACCAGTTGTAAAAGCCCTGCTTGGCCTTGCGCAGGGCAAAAGGCTCCGGGTTCATGCCCAGCTTCTCTTTGTCCTGATGCTCCTGTAATACCTCAGCCTTGGTGGACTCAAGAACACAATCCAGCCGCCGCAGGACTGTGAGGGGCAGAATAACCCGACCATATTCCGATTGCTTGTAATCACCGCGCAACAGATCTGCGACAGACCACAGCAGTGACGATAGAGCTTGCTGGTTCATTGAATCCCCTCCAGTGGGAATATGTGCGAAGTGATTTTCTGCACCAAATTAGCATTGCAAAATTTGGATTGAGCTTGGGGTGCCGATTAGTTTGGCAGGTTAGCACTTTTTATCTCTTCCTAGAAGGCAAAAGGGCTTTGGCATCCAACTGCGTTTTCCCTTGCATCAAGCACCATGATTGACTACGATTTCAATCAAGGGGGGCCTTCTGAGCGCACCTCTAAACCCTTCGAGCCTCCCACCCCCTCCGGGTTGCTCGAGGGGTTTTTCAATTTTAGGCACTCCATCAAACTCCTGCTGTAGATAGGCACCATCATGACCGAACTTGTTTTTCACAAACAAACCCCCATCCCCTGTCCGGCCAATGAGCTGTTTAGATGGCATGAGGCACCCGATGCCTTTCACAAACTGATGCCTCCGGGCGAAGTGGTTAAAGTACTGCAACATGACGGCAAAATCACCAACGGGGCGCGTGCGGTTTTGCTAGTCGGCGTATGGCCGGTCCGCTTCGTGTGGGAATTGGTACATCAGGATTACATCGAGGGGCGGCAATTTTGCGACGTGCAGGTCCGGGGTCCCTTTTCCGCATATCGCCATGAGCACGTGATGATCCCGGTGGATGAACATAACTGCCTGCTATCGGACCGCATCACGTTCTCTATGCCGCTGGGGCGGCTCGGAGCGTGGTTGGGACGTTTGATTTTTCTGCCCAAATTCGAGCGTTTGTTCGCCTTCCGCCATGAGGCGACCAAGAAAGATTTTTCATGAATATCCCCTGGCTATGGACGGCGCATCTGGCCGTAACGGGGGTGCGCCAGTGGTCACTTGGTCATCGTAACGCTTGTGATGGGATTGTTAGTTTGCTGCAGGAGGCGCTATGAATAACGGTACATTGGTAGAGTGCGCCCGGGTTCTGGATGGTAGTACAATGCGGTCGAGTGCTTCCAGTTTAATCGGCTCAAAATTGCGCCGATTGATATTATTAATATTGCTGGAGAATTCCCATTCTTATCCAGATTTTAAAAGTTAAATATTGGATGTAATAAACGGTTTTCGTACGGTTCCCCAACCAAGTGGCTCCGCGTACAATTCTTTGCTGGACACCTCCGCTACGATTTCACTGGTGGTAATAACTGCCTCTTTTTCTTCCTTGACGACGTTCTCTAACGCTAAAATAGTCATGCCTAAATCCTCTCAGTTTTAATCTCCTCAATTTTGAGGAGATTGATGTTGTTGATATTGTTGGGGAAATCCCAATTATGCGTGTAATTCCAAAGTCGTCTTTTTTTTCAAAGAGCAGCACAGATAGCGCCGCCTTCTTTGTTCCCCTCCGATCTACTTCAGACACCAACAATCTCTACTAAAATTCATGGCACGGTGGTCCAAACTGTCTGGAACCTATTCCCTGATCGCAAACAATCCCGCGCATTGGAGCGCCATCTGCATTGCTTTTCTACTAAGACCTCCCAAGATCATTAGCACTAAATAACAATTCTTTTTCTTACCCATCAATTCATAAAACGCTCTGACATGTCCACGATGTTAATAGACCCCACAAGCATCTCTGACTCACGACGCAACTGCACAACATGAGAGGCGGTAGCGCTGCTGGGGTGGGATCCTTTTTGCTCGACTGGCTGGTCTATGGTTTTTATTTTAAAAAATATTTCAGGATAGCTTCACTAACTGTCATTTGCAACCCATTATTTATCAGATATGAAGATACATATCTGGCTAGCGGGGCAAACCGCTTAGATATTGAACGGTTGGAGGTTTTATGCAAAACAAAAAAAATGTCAGTCGGTTGGTTATTGAGGACCAGGTCACCATTTCACAGTTGACTGCCAATTGGGGAGCTGTACTTCAGCAGTGCCGCGACAGAGGCCCTATCACAGTGACCAAACGAGGGGCTCCGCAATACCTTATTACCGCGGTGCCGATGGAGGATCGCTCATGAGAACCAAGGAGGATATCGATGCTGAACTCGGAGAAAAAATTCTCAAGATGGACGACAGGCAATTGCGTAATACGAAAAAGTTTGTGGAGGGGTGCAATAGCATGCCTCCCGGTGGTAGTGGTTGCGGGCTTCACCCTTTTCTGCTGAGTCTAGCCAACTACGCCGTTCGGGCAGGCCTGAGTTGTCAGGATTTTGTTATTTATGTGCGGTATTTTATCCACGGAACCAGGCAGGTCTTTGACCGGGAAATCATTGATGCCTACGACAAGGCGGCTTTTGATTTTCAGGGACAAGGTCGCAGCTCATCGGAAGGCTGGGAACAACGCCAGAAGCCCTCACGGACAGAACAGCAGGAGCTGATCAATATCCGGGACAATCTTATCAAGGACGGCAAGGGGGTAAACGGTGGGGATATTTCCATGGAATCTCCGATTCCACCGAGTGGCAGCCCTACTGTCCAGGCGCGCCAAATCATCGAGAGCCTTTTCAAGGGCGGCGAATTTGCCTATGTCGGTAGCGCTCGGGCAGCGGCGGTCAAAAGGGTCAACCTGCTGGGACCGATCCCCTACATTCAGTTGTTGAAAAAGACCGATACGGTGACTGCCGAACATATCGTGCCAAATCCGTTTACCGGTAAGCTAGCTCCCAAAAAAGGGGGAACCGGAACCAGCCTGCGGTGTGACAACGCAGTGGCTCGCTTTCATTTGACCGTAGCCGAGTTTGACAATCTGAGCATTGACGACCAGCTCGCCTTCTGGTCTCAGAGCCCTTTGCCTGTGGCCGCACTCATTCACTCCGGAGGAAAATCAATTCATGCATGGATCAGGACCGGGGAGATTTCCAGTATGGATGAGTGGGACAGGGTGATAAAGCGCGGGCTTTATGACCAGTACCTTATCCCAATGGGGGTAGACGCTGCCTGCAGCAACCCCTCGCGCTTATCGCGCATGCCTGGGCACTATCGGAAAGATAAAAACCAGATCCAGCAGCTGCTGTACTTGAACCCTAATGCAACGCAAGGCCCCATACTATGAAATCTAATCTTCTTGAACTAATAAACTGTGAAGATAGCCGACGGGCAACCGGAAAACTGGAAACCGTCTCATTTGACCCGAGCGAGGTTATCGCAGAGGCCAAACAGTATTTCGGCTCAGAGCGGGAAAGCTATCTTAAGGAGCGTGCCAAAGAGCTTGGGATTTCCTTGCGCGAGCTTAAAAACCAAATAAAGGACTGGGACAAACAGCAGGCCGTTAAGCAAGGGACCTGCCCCTTCTTTGCCCTGAACGATGATGGTCTCTATGAGAAGGGTGGCGGACTACTTGGCGATGATCGCGTTACAGGACCTCTTAGAATCACTTCTGGCTTTCATGACAACAGTGGCCGGACAAGTGGTTTGACGCTTGAGATTCCTCAGTCGAACGGAAGGCCTCCTGTCAACGTCATCATCAACCGCAGTGAGCTTGTTGGTGATGGCAAAGAGGCCGTGAAAAAGCTCCTCGACGCCGGGCTTGAACTTACGGGCCACGCTGGTGCTCAAAGGGCACTAGCCCGTTTCCTGGCGTCAGTCAAGCCAGAGCATTTCAAGGAGCTGGTCCACCAGCCGGGTTGGGATCCATCCGGGGTCTATGTCACTGCGGAGGGCAACCTGCCGGCAGAGAACGACTCCCTGATATTCAACGGCAGCGGAGAGCCACTGTGTATGAAAACTGCCGGGACCTCGGAAGGCTGGAAAACAAACCCGGCGCGACTCGCCCAGGGCAACAAATATCTGATGCTGTTTATTTGCCATGCCTTCTCCGCGCTGCTGCTCTATCTGCTGGGTGCCACAACCTCAATATTCAATCTTTACGGGAATTCTTCGCTCGGCAAGACCACGATCCTGAAGGTGGCTTTGTCGATTTATGGATCACTACTGCGTATGGGATCCTGGCGTGCCACAGACAACGGTCTTGAAGGACGTGCCGCCATGGCCCACCACAGCTATCTGGCTCTGGATGAAATGGGTGAGATCAATCCCCGGATTGTTGGCACCACCGCCTACATGCTGGGGAACGGAAAAGGCAAAGCTCGCGCTAACCGCAATGGAGATGCCCGGGCTGAAAAGACCTGGTGTTGTGCCGTGGGTTCTACATCGGAGAGGCCTCTCCAGGAGATCATGCGCGAAGCGGGGGTCGAAAGCAAGGCCGGCCAGGAAGTACGGGTTATCGACGTCGAAATCGCCCCGGACTCTCCCTATGGAGCTTTTCAATGCATCCACGAGTATCCGGATGGCAGTGCTTTTGCTGAGGCCCTGAACGCGGGCGCGGCCAACTACTACGGGACCCCGGCACGGGCCATGATTGAGGCGATTCAGAAGCTGGGTTTTGACGCTGTCAGACACCAGGTTGAACAGACCATTGCTGAGTTTCGCCGCCTGTATCTGCCCAAGGGTGCCGATGGTCAGGTATGCCGTGTCTGCGACCGATTTGGACTGATCGCAGCTGCCGGTGAGTTCGCTACAACAGCAGGTATTACCGGGTGGGAGCCCGGGTCAGCGCTGACCCATACCGGTGTTGTCTTCGATGAGTGGGTTGTCAACCGCGGTGGTGTTGGCGCTCGGGAAGAGCAGCAGATATTGAACCAGGTGACTCTGTTCTTTGAAAAATATGGCATGTCCCGCTTTGAGCCCATGGACCCCGAGCATGGCGGGGACTTCCAGCGCTGTCCTACCCAACGGGCCGGCTATTACCGGAAAGACCAGGGAGATACGCACCACTATGTACTTCCGAACGTGTTTAAAAATGAGGTTGCGGTCGGATTTAATACAAAACAGGTGGTCAAGGTCCTGGTCGACGTCGGAATCCTGATTTTAGGTCCTCAGACCTCCAAGGTCATGAAAGATCCCACTAAACAATCCATCAGGGTCTACCACTTTGTTAATGTGGTTGGCGGAGGCCAGTCCGAGGGGGACTATCTGTAACTGCAAGGAAAACGACTGTAACCGTCAGTTATCTTGTAACCAACATGGGGTTTTTGAGCTCCTGGATACAGGATGTTACTGGCGGTTACAAAGGCTAAAATCATTTCCGTATCTGCTCCTAGACGGCCTAACTGGTTGATTATAATAGATATTATCTATTGATATAGGAGTTGGTAACAGAATAACAGTTTATTAGCGGTGTAAAGAACATCGCCCACCAAAAAGGAAAAATCATGAATAAAAAAACGTTAGACAGAACCGCTGAAGAAATGAATTTCTGTAGATTTCACAGGGGGTTAGCAGATATTGGTCTGGTGTCCTGCGGTACCGACTGTGTGATCAAAAACACCTCACATGAACCTTTATCATTTCCCGGGCCAGAAAATGTAACATTTGAGGCCGGGGGCAACTTGGGGCAGCTGATCAGAATAATTGGCCGGGAGCGTTGGGTCGCTATCCGGGACGATCCTGCTGGAATTAAAGCGATCTATGATCGCTTACAGATAACCGGGGAGATGCCAGACAGCCTTGATTCCCTGGTTATTGAGGGATGCATTGACCTGGGTGACGGAGAGGAGATCAGCATATGACAGCACAACCGATCAGCCTGGTACGCTCCGAAGACACGGGCGGTTTGGTAGCAGATATCAGCAACGACGTGCTCAGCCTGGACCAGTGGGAAGGGCTTCTGACCCGGCAGCTTAACCTCAATTCACCGCAGCTGGCCAAGTCCCTGCTACGGGACACCATCAACGCCTGTGGCCTGTCCCGGCAATCACCGGTCGAAGACATCAATGCAACCCTGCACGCGCTACTGATGTTGCAGCCGAAGGATATTTTAGAGCTGCAACTGATGGCCCAAATGTTGTCTGTTTCCCGCCAGTCTTTCGAGCTGATGGGGCTGGCCGCCGGAAGCTTGTCGATCGAAAATCGGGAGCTCTATCTGGGTTTTTCAACACGGCTGATGCGGCTCTATACCAGGCAGTTGGAGACCTTAGGAAAATATCGGCACAAACCCCAGGTGATACGTATAGAAAAAGTCACCATGGACGGTAACAGCCAGGCTGTGTTTGGTACAGCCGGAAGCGGGGGGCAGTGAAAAATAATACATCCAATCTGACAACAAAGACCAAAACAAGGCGGTGCGGAGCACCTGCCGGCAATAAAAATGGCCTGAAGCATGGTGCTCGAAGCAAGGAAGCAACAGCCCTTGCTGCTCGTATTCGCCTTATGCTGCAGGGCTGTCAAGGGCACATTAAGACGATGGAAAATTAGAAAATGTGCGCCTACTGCCGGCTATTACCCCGCTTGCTGTTTACTGACCACAGCAAAAACAACAGCACTTTTCAAATCACCAACACCTAATCGAACAGGACACACCTATGACCAGGAAACAACATATAGACTGGGACGAAGATCTTCCCAAAATTGTCAACGAACTAAAAGCAGTCTGTCCGAAAACGATGCGGCTTGTCTGCGTCAAAGCCGGGCGAAAAAGTGTGAGCAGGGTACCCTCATCCAGACGTTACTCTTTCATCGGAAAATACGATCTGTATCTCATGAGGGAACCTCATAATAGCCCCATTAAAATTCCACGCTCATACTCAATAAGAATGAATTTACTTTGGTTGTTTCCCGTCCAAAAAGTAACCACTATAAGTAGTCACTATGGCTGGACCCGTGCCATCACCGGAAAAAATCTCTCTAAAGCGCAGAGCCAGAGATTGCTGACCCAGGCCTTGATTGAGCTGTGCCTGACTGAGAAGGAACAGGACAACCTGAAGACAGATACCTATGGGAGGTATGGTTCAAAAAAGTAGGGGTCTGGGGTGCCTTGATAGCTGTCCAAAAGGAGGATGTAAAAATTGTCACCCGACAACACACCGTGATCAATACTGGGCCACCCCTTCCGATCCACCCCAGCCAAAAATCTCAGCATGTCGTGGGTTATAAATCTCAGATAATCCAAGACTTAAATCCAGCACAAAATACAAAAACAGCCCAGCCTGGATATTACAGGTGGGCTGTGAGTTGTACCGGTAATGGTGCATCATAGGAAACGCCCACGACTTGGTATCAGTGGGGGTTTCGTGCTCTGTGGATGCTGCATTACCAGAAAATCCCCCGCTTGGATTACCGCGCAAGGGATTATGGTCGTGAGTTATTAAGCTCACTACTAGTCAGACTGAAGCTCTACAATGAAGGCGTCTGCTTGGGCAATGGCCCTTTCCATGTCTCGGATCAATGTGTCGACATTCGCTTGTACGGTGGTCATTTCGCTGCTCAGTCCGGCAATGGCCTTGGCATTCAAATTGTGTTTCATGAACAGGACTTGATCACGCAGTGGGATCAGGGCCGGCTCTAACCTAGCTTCGGCTTTTTTCATAGCGGCCATAAGCTCAGAATATTTCTTCCGAGTCAGGTCATATTTACGCTGGCTCGATTGACGCAGTGAATCACTACTGTAATGTTTAATCTCCGCACGCCATTCGTTGAATAACGCCTCTGAAACATCCTCGACCGCGTCAATGCGTTCACTCACCTCGTCAGCCTTGGCCTCACTTTTTTGAAGAGTTGTATTGAGCCGGTTGTATTCACGTTCCAGATTGCCACCCTGAAAGTTAACGACATTTCTGAATTGCTCCATGGTAGTCAGAAATTGCTTTTTGGCTTCACCCTGGCTGTCGCGAGCGGATTTAACACGATCCACCATAATATCGCGCTTGTGAATCCCAACCTTTTCCATGGCTCCGTAATACACGTTGCTGCAACCGATCAGGGTCACGACTACGAGACAAATAATGGGCCATCGACAGTTCATAACGTTCTCCTTCCCTGTCGTGAAAATCGCTAACATAGTCACACAAGTCGGCGAGGCAGTCAGCCTGAAGATCCTGACACACCAAGAGCTATTTGGCTATGTATTGACTCACATGACTGCTGCTCAGCTCTCTCAGCAAGTTGTCCGATCGAATTTGCCTGTCTTCAGATAAGCTTTTAAGGCACACTTTTCCAAACTGATCATGTGAAGATTGTCTTCTATCTGGCCGGCTCGACTTCCGACGTGCAGTGCGGACAACGAATGGCTTTGATCGGAATGCTTGTAAAGCAGTACGGGCATTCCTTTTCAGTTGGCTCCACCGCCGGCGCTTCTTCTTCACGTTTTAGTTTATTTAAGGATTTGATCAACATAAAGACTGCGAAAGCAACGATGATAAAGCTGATGACTGAATTGATGAAAACGCCGTAATTGATGGTGACCGCTCCAGCCGCTTGAGCTTCTGCTAAAGCAACATAAGGGCTTGGCGTTGAGCCTTCTTTTAAGACAAGGAATAATTCGGAGAAATCGACCCCACCAAGGAGCAGACCAATTGGAGGCATAATAACATCACTGACAAGGCTTTTGACGATCGTGCCAAAGGCCCCACCAATAATGATACCTACCGCCATGTCAACAACGTTGCCACGCATGGCAAATTCTTTAAATTCTTTAAACATAAAACCTCCAAGTCGTTAAAAGATCGAATGATCCATATTCTCACTGCTGTGAGTGTTTGGAAACTCATTCAAAAAACTTTTTACGCAGTTATATCGTCAATCGTAGCTTCTGATGCATTCTTCATGACTGAAGCAATGCCGTTTTCCATAGCCGACTTAGAGGAGTAGTATTCGCTCCGCCCAATTTCCTGGCCGTTAGTCGCCTTCAGAATAAAATACGGTTCGTTCTTGGCGTTGGTCCTGGTTTCAAAAGCGCCTTCTCGTGCTGAGTTCTTACGCACTGATTCGATGCCGTTCTCTGCGCTGGCCTTCGTTTTGTATAGCTCACTGGTTAAAATCACTTGACCGTTGGTAGCTTTCAGGTTGAACATGAATTGCCCGTCCTTACTTTTTTTCAGTTCAAATTTGCTTGCCATAGTGCACTCCTTTTCAAAAATGTTATCCTGCGAATAGCCATCACCTACACATAAATTTCCATCTCAACCTATAGGGTAAGCCAAAACCCATACGAGTATACCAGTATATAAAAGTCCTGGTGGACAAAAAAACAGTGATCGAGAAATATAGGCGCGCCAATTATTGATCGGGTATTGCTGTCAACATTCTAAAGAGCGGGTAGGGGGAACTTTCTGGTAAGATCGCTTTGAAAATTCATAAAGACTGGAGAGCTTGACCCTGATATATTCGCGAGATAATTTGAGATTTCTTATGCTGATTTCCAGAAAATTTCTGGCAAAAGCACTCTAGCAGCTGCCCGCAGTAAGTGTTTTCAGAAGATCTTTTAGGGAGCGACAATGGCTGAACCATTCCAATCTCGCAACCAGTTCGCCAGCGATAATTACGCTGGTATTTGTCCCGAGGCCTGGCAATACATGGCCGAAGCCAATCACGGCTACGCAGAGGCTTACGGGGCCGATCCATGGACTGAGCAGGCCTGCGATCAACTGAGGGACTTCTTTGCTACCGACTGCCAGGTCTTCTTTGTCTTCAACGGGACTGCAGCCAACTCCCTAGCCCTAGCCTGTCTATGCCGTTCCTACCACAGTGTCATTTGCCACGAGCTGGCGCATATCGAAACGGATGAATGCGGCGCCCCCGAGTTTTACAGCAACGGCACCAAAATCCTCTTGGTCCCGGGCAAGCACGGCAAGGTGGACTTGGAGGCGGTCGCCCGTGCGGTGGATCGGCGCACCGATATACACTATCCCAAACCCCGGGTGCTGAGCATCAGCCAAGCAACGGAGTTGGGCTCAGTCTACCAACCTGAGGAGTTGAGTGCGGTGGGCGAGGCCTGCCGCTCCCTGGGCCTGCACTTGCATATGGACGGGGCTCGTTTTGCCAACGCGTTGGCATCGACCGGTGCCGAACCCGCCGACCTTTCCTGGCGAGCAGGGGTGAATGTCTTATCCTTCGGCGGTGCCAAGTGTGGAATGGCAGTGGGCGAGGCAGTTGTTTTCTTCGACCCACAACTGGCGGAAGAATTCGACTACCGTTGCAAGCAGGCAGGGCAGCTGGCTTCGAAGATGCGCTTTCTGTCTGCGCCGTGGCTCGGTCTGCTGCGCGACGGAGCGCTGCTGCGTCACGCCGCCCACGCCAACGCCATGGCGCGGCGACTGGCGAAAGTCATGGCTTCCTTTCACGGCATAGAGATAATCCACCCCTGTGAGGCTAACGCCGTTTTTGTCGCTATGCCCCAAGCCATGCTCGATGGATTGCGCGAGCGGGGTTGGCACTTCTATACCTTCATCGGCACCGGACAGGCGCGCTTTATGTGCTCATGGGACACCCACGAGGAGGATATCGCCGACCTAGCCGCAGATCTGCGTGGCCTGGCCGAATCGCCCTACGCGTAAGTAAATAGTTTTTTCTACCAGGTACATGTCATGCCAATCCTGGATTTTGTCGTACATTGTCTTTTTGGCAAATTCAACAGGCCGCATTTCCTTCCAACAATCACTGACTTGTTGGACATTCCTTTTGCCCTTGCTGCGCAATAACCACTTCTGTGCATTAACAGTTGCTTGACTATGACAAACCTATGTATTAACATTGTTGATACATAGTGACTACTAG
>RRYU01004111.1_pt1 | contig 36106 bp, 25 predicted proteins | sample 2162651 | NCBI WGS metagenome assembly RRYU01 (sample SAMN10267283, study PRJNA491782) | microbial mat metagenome | isolation source: biomat in the production well | place: Japan: Minami-Kanto gas field, natural gas well KTG3 | collected 2017-06
GGGGGGCAAAGTCGTTGATACCTTCATTACGAGGACTGCTTAATTCCCTGATAACTCTTGCTTACACTGGAAAGGATACATGGATTTGACAAACTATATAGTTTAAGTATACTTCCTAATCACTATATAAAAACTTCCAATTGTCTATCGGATCACTTCACGTTCTTGGAATTTACTGAGGAGATCACGTTGGAAGCCTTCAATTATCAGTTCACTGCCCTGCGCGGTATTCAGGCCGGACGCGAGTACTATGTTGTGATGTGTCCGCTCAAGCTGATTCCCAAGATCTTCCTCTTCGATGAAGAGGAGATCCCGGCTGAGTTGCGGGCACAGCGCGTCCTGAATCGGGCACGAGTACCTGATATTGCGCGTTATATGCTTACAAACCCAAACGAGTATGTCTTCTCCTCGATCACAGCTTCCATTGACGGCGATGTGCACTTTGAGCCACGTGAGGCACGCGGTGCTGAGCGGAATGTCGGAACACTGACTGTTCCAATGACCGCACGCTTTCTAATCAACGATGGACAGCACCGCCGAGCCGCGATTGAGGAGGCGCTTAAGGCTAATCCGCAGATGGGTGATGAGACGGTATCCGTCGTCTTTTTTATTGATGCCGGGTTGGAACGAAGTCAGCAAATGTTCGCTGATCTCAACAAGCATGCGGTTCGCCCAACCAAGTCTATTGGTATTTTGTATGACAAGCGCGATCCCTTGGCTCAGGTGGTTTATGTACTGAGTCGTCAGGTGCCCGTTTTCCAAGGATTGACCGAAACGGAGAAGACGACCATCTCGAACCGCAGTCCGAAGCTCTTTACCTTGAGTGCTATCTACCAAGCTACCCATGCGCTACTTCAACTTGGTCGTGGCAGTACTACCATTCCTAAGCAGGATCAGACCCTGGCCAATGCCTTCTGGACAGCATTAGGCGATACGATTCCTGAGTGGCGCTTGATCATCAACCGCCAGGTCAGTGCAGCACAACTGCGTAGTGAGTATGTCCATTCCCATGGTGTTGCACTCCATGCCCTTGGGATAGCAGGTCATACTCTCGTGAGTACCTATCCTAATGACTGGCAGACGCATTTGGCGCCCCTGGGCACGCTCAACTGGCTGCGCACGAATCACATGTGGGAAGGTAGGGCGATGTACCACGGAAAGATGAGCAAGGCGGGTCTAAGTGTTAATCTAACCGCGAATCTCATCAAGCAGACGCTTGGACTGAAGCTTACTGCTGATGAACTAGCGATTGAGCCAGCGGTAAAGCCTACTACGAAATCAAGGAGCATCGGATGAAGGCTCGCCATGGACTCCCGACTGAGAATCACTCGATCTTTGATACACGAACTATCGAGGAGATCTACACCGAGGTTCGTGAGGTCTATACTTCGACTCAACTGCCTTGGGTGATTGGTTACAGCGGCGGCAAAGATTCGACGGCCACGCTCCAGTTGGTCTGGTATGCACTCAGCGGTTTGCCGCGTGAGCAACTTCGCTGGCCGATCTATGTGATTGCTTCCGATACGCTGGTTGAAACGCCAGTCATCGTTGGCTATCTCGATGCGACGCTGAGCCGCATCAACACGGCTGCACAGGAGCAGAAACTACCTTTCATGGCACAGAAGGTGATGCCCCAAATCACCGATACCTTTTGGGTCAATCTGATTGGTCGTGGTTACCCGGCACCTAATCAGCGCTTTCGTTGGTGTACCGAGCGCATGAAGATCCAGCCCGCCAATCGCTTTATCCTCGACCGGGCGGCTGAGTTTGGTGAGGTGGTCATGGTGCTTGGTGGACGCAAAAGTGAGAGTGCCAGCCGTGCGCAAGTACTCACCAGCAAGCACGGTCGGATTACGGGGAGCCGCCTGGGACGCCACCATATCTTGTCGCGAGCCTATGTCTATACCCCCATCCAGGATTTCACTACCGATGATGTCTGGACATACCTGCTTCAGGTCGCTTCGCCTTGGGGCAGCAATAACCGGGATCTAGCAGCAATCTATCGTACCGCGCAGTCGGGTGAGTGTCCGTTGGTTGTTGATGATACAACCCCTTCTTGTGGTAACAGCCGCTTTGGCTGCTGGACATGCACCGTGGTTACTCGCGACCGTTCGATGGAGGCGATGATCGACAATGGCGAGGAGTGGATGCAGCCCATGCTGGAATTCCGCGACTGGCTTGCTGAGACCCAAGATCCGGCCAGGAAGCATCTCTACCGCGATTTTAAGCGCCGGACTGGTCAGGTGACGGTGAAACATGGCAAGTTGATTCGTGGGCCGTATACACTCGAATTTTGCAAAGAGATATTGCTCAATTTGCTGTATGCCCAAAAAGCGGTGCAAGAGGATGGGCCTGATACCACCATGCAACTGATCATCGAAGCAGAATTGCATGAGATTCGCCGAATCTGGCGCACCGAGCGTCAGGATTGGGAAGACTCTGTTCCGCAGATCTACACGAGGGTGATGAAAAGGCCGATGGAGTGGCTCCAGGATGATATTGGTGCCTTTTCCGCCCAAGAGTATCGCTTACTTGGCGAGGTATGTGCAACCCACGACCTCCCAACGGACTTGGTTGCACGCCTGCTAGAACAAGAGCGCCAGATGCAGGGTATGCACCGCCGCTCAGGGATCTTTCAGCGGATTGATGCCGTATTAGGCGAAGAATGGCGAGATGAGGATGCCATCCGCCGTGCCTACAATTTGCCGCTGCTTGTGGATACGGATGATGATGAGGAAGATGAGGCTGCGGCATGATCCTGACCCGCCTGACAATCACTAATATTGGCGTCTTTCGCGGGCGTCACGAATTTGCCTTGCATCCGATTAGTGCCGATAGAACATCGAGGCCGGTCATTCTCTTTGGCGGCAAGAATGGAGCCGGGAAAACGACCATTCTGGAAGCGATCCGGTTGTGTTTGTATGGTCGCGGTGCGCTGGGCAATCGCGTGCGCCAGACTGATTACGATACCTACATCCGCCAACGGATGCACCGGAATTCCGCTCAGAAGATGGCGCTAAGTACTGCCAGTGTTGGATTGCTCTTTGACCATGTGCATGCAGGCGTGCGCAGCACCTATGATGCTGTGCGTTCGTGGCGGGCCGAGGATAACGGGGTTCAAGAGGCTATCACCATAACTGGCGAATGGGATAGCTTCTTCGTCGCCCTCCTTCGCGAGCGATGCGCTTACGACGGCATTGATGGTGATACCAGCATGGAAGAGCAGTTTCGCGCCCATGTGAACCGGGGTGTGCTTCTGCTCTATAACCGAGTCAAGTGTCTTGGGGATGGACATAAACTCCAAGAGCTTTCACTTTGGGATAGCCAACTTATCACCTCATCTTGAGCAACGTTAGCTCATGATGATGATTGAAAACTTCTGCTATAATAGTGCAACAAACAAACTTCCACTGACAAGTAAATGACTTCCAAGGAAAGCAATTCGATATGACAACTGGCTTCTACTCATTTCTGGCAATTGCAGGCAACCAGGGGGATTTTCCCTATTATCTTGTTCATTGTCCTTTACGTCTCGTACCACGCTTATTTTTATTTGATGAGGCTGAAGTTCCTGCACAATTACGAAAATCACGCTCATTCAATACTGTAGTAGCCTCCGACATTGCCAAAAATATCATCGCACGCCCAAATGAATATACGCTGACCCCTCTCGTTGTATCTGTAAGCGATCAGGTAGCTTTTACTCCTCTTTTGCCGGAACATCCAGAGGTAGGACAGCTAACGGTACCACTTACTGCACAACTAATCATTCATGATGGGCAGCACCGACGAATGGCCATCCAGAAATTCCTCGAAGAAATTCCAGATCGTGGTGGTGACACTATCCCCATTATGCTTCTTCCCGATCCTCAATTAACACGTGCATCAAAAATTTACACTGACTTGAATTATGTATCAGCACAAGGATCTCGGTCTCAGCGAGTTCTCCGTGACAGTGGCGATCTAGCTGTCTTTGTGCGTCAAATGATTGATGAAGTTCCTATTTTCCAAGACCGGATCGAATTGGAGAAAACGACCATATCAAATCGATCCTCAGCATTATTTACGTTAAGCGCAGTTTATCAGGCAACTGAAGCCCTCCTCCACCTTGGTAAAAATGACGTAGTCAGTGCTGAACATACAACAATTGCACAGAAATTTTGGCTAGAGTTGGGAGAGATCATCCCCGAATGGAAGCAGGTCATCCAGCATGAAATGACAGCCTCATATCTGCGTGCCAACTACATTCATGCACATACAGTGACGCTTCTTGCTATTGGTATAGCTGGGAATGCACTCATACAGGCGTATCCCACTGATTGGAGTGAACGTTTACAATCGTTGGGTAGCCTTGACTGGTCAAGAACGAACACTCAATTATGGGAGGGGCGAGCAATGGTTAGGGGTCGGATGAGTAAGGCACAGGATAGCGTCAATCTTACAGTTATCACTATAAAGCAAAATCTTGGTTTGGAAATCTCCGACAAGGAAAGAGTGCTGGAAGATCGTATGTCTATATGATCCGTTTTGGTGCTGCCTTCCTGAAAATCTCCTTCTGATGCCAATCAAGCGCTTTTTTAGCAGGATAGATTGCTGGGTTGTCTGGAAGATACATTCTACGATCTTGAAGCCTGCGAAGCGGTTCGGTAGCTGCTTCTTCGGGTAAAACCACTGGTGAAACTATCATTTCATAAGTATTCGAATTGACACTGATTAATCCTTCATCAAATGCCCAGTGATGTAATCCGCACAGCGCCATGCCGTTGCGTGGATCGTCGTTATGACTGACACTCCAAGGTACGATATGTGCCGCACTAACAGCAGTTCTTCCTTCTGGAGTGACTATTCGTATTCTGCATATTGCGCATGTGTATTTATATGCAGCAACTATGGTACGACGAAAACCTGTAGAGCGTGATTCTGTATAATATTGCTCATCCACTTCTGGCGCTTCTTCGATCTGAAAGCGGCGACGAGTACGTACCAACAATTCACGGCTATACTCGAAAGATTGAGATGTAATCGTACCTACTTTGACTAATTTAGGGCGTGTGTTTGGCGAGAAGTATGTTTCGATAAGTACACGTCGTAGGGTGTCGCATGAAGATGGATTGTTTAGCTCAGAAAACAATTCATCATCAAATTTAGCACCAAGAACAGACATTCTCAACTGACTAATCGAACGAATCGAATGGTTCAGCGATTGTTCTTGGCCAGGTACAGCTACCAAGTGCCAGAACCCCTCACTTTTCAGATGATAAAAAGGAAAAACAATCGTACTGTCTCGATCTTTCCCCATTACTTCCTGCCAGTACAGATCGAATGTATCCATTAGTTCAGCATTGAGTTCAATAAAATTCTTAGTTATCTCTCCTTGGGTAATCAGATCCATAATGCTAAGCAGTAAAAACGCTTTATGTGGTGCGCCTTTGTTCGTCTCTTCTCCCCATCGTCCTGTGACGCGATCAATATGAAGCTTTGAGAATGCTGTCTGATACTTCTCAAGCATGTGCGTACTCCATCTCCAACGCCTCTTCGGCATCTAGATCATCGCTGTTCACAAGGCGGGCGATCTTGTGGCTCAACTCCTGGTACTCGCTAAGCTCATCACTAGTCAGTTCAACTAACTGTGGGAAGTATCGGTAGGGCGTTAAGACAACGCCAATCGCATCCTCTAGGAGGTAGGAGAACACGGTCTCACCAAAATATGTACGCAGAATAGCAGTACCAACATCATCAAACCAGCGATCAGGGGTCGCCGAAAGCCCGATACGGAAGGCGACCGTCTCTGGCAGTTGGGTTTGGCTGCGATTTGCACCTAGGTGGTGCATCTCATCCGCAATGATGAGTGTCGGCCCTGTGATACGCTGGACGACCTGCTGAAAATCCTGATCGATAAAAGTGTTATGTGTCGTAATGACCGACAGATAGCTGCGGTCGCCATGGTTGTATTCGGAGACCTGCTGATTGAATGGCTTGAGCCAATTGGCTTTACGTTGGTACGCCAGAATCGGGTGCAGCCCAAAGGAAGCGGCCTCGCGCTGCCATTGATCAACTAGGTGCTGGTACGGGCAGGCAATAATGATCGCCAGACGACGCTCACGCCCGTAAAGCCGATCCATTGCAGCAAGCGCCGTAATCGTCTTGCCCGTGCCAGTAGCCATCTCAAAGATTCCACGACACTCATGGGCGAACCAGGCTCGCAACGCTTCTTCTTGGTAGTCACGCAGGCGCAAGTTGGCTGGACGATGGGGTTCATCGCGATGGTAGCGATCACCACTTTCGGCAAGGCGTCGCGGAAGGGCATACGGGCGCTTGTGGGTACGGAGTTTCAGAATCTGCTCGCGGATTGCATCAGGCAAAATAAATACCCGAACATTCGGGTCATCGTCGCACCAAAGCCGCTCAAAGCGATCCACATCATGCTGAATCAGTTCTGCGTGGCCAGGCTTCCATGAGCAGAAGATTTTGAGCGATTCGTAATTCCGGGTGCCCTGGATACTATCGTTGTAGCTCCCCTCAAAACTTACCTGATCACCGTTGTCACCAGTAAAAATACCAAACTTGGCATGAAACTCACCAGTAAGGTCGTTTGCGGGCACTGCCAGACGAAAATCAAGAATGTTGTCCGCGATCATCCACGCCAAGGCAGAGAGAGTCTGGGACTCCAGTGATTTGGTGAGATCGGCCACATGCTGCTCTAGCGCAGCACGGAGCACAGTATCGCGACGTGCGCGGGTGCCACTAAGCATGGCCTCCCAGTCGCGTTGGTCAAGGGTGGGGCTTGTGACCCATCGAGCCTTCCCGCCGTGGGCAGCAAACTCCGCAAGGCCGTTAGCATTGATCTGAAGCCAGCCGGAACTAAAGTAACCAACACCACGATCATAGTGTGTGGCATTAGAAAGGAGGGGAAGGAAAAATGCTCGCGTAATGTCGTAACGCGAGGTCTCCAATGTTGCTGGGAGGTTAAGACTACGCAGTGCAATCATAGTTAGGTGTAAACTCTATTGTTGAATACTATAACATGCAATGCGTATAAAATCGAGTCTGTGGGTGTAAAGATTTATCCTCACCTACCCCGAACCAAAATACTGGTATAGTATAGCCTCATCTGTTTTCACGGCGTAAGGGAGGGAGGGAGCAATGCGCGCAATCCGCTTTCATGAGACGGGTGGGCCAGAGGTGTTGCGCTTCGAGGAGGTTGATCGCCCTGAGCCGGGGCCGGGTCAGGTGCGGGTGAAGGTGGCGGCGACGGGTCTTAATTATATCGAGACGTACCACCGTAGCGGGCTTTATCCGATGCCGCTGCCCTGTACTCCGGGAAGTGAGTTTGCTGGGACGGTGGATGCTATTGGCGATGGGGTGATCGGGGTCTCCCTGGGGGATCGCGTCGCTACGGCTTCTGGCACGGGCGGCTATGCTGAGTATGCGCTCATTCCGACCGATAAGCTGGTGCATGTTCCTGCTGATGTCGATCTTGATCTGGCAGCGGCGGTCATGCTCCAGGGCATGACCGCGCATTATCTTGTCTATAGCACCTACCCGCTCAAGGCGGGTGAGACATGCCTGATCCACGCGGCAGCGGGTGGGGTCGGGTTGCTCCTGGTGCAACTCGCTCACCGTATTGGCGCACGGGTCATTGCTACGGTGGGCTCGGTGGCTAAAGCCGAACTGGCCCGCGCCGCCGGGGCGGATGAGGTTATCCTCTACCGTGAGGAGCCGTTTGCTCCGCGTGTGCGCGAACTCACCGCTGGGCGCGGTGTGGATGTTGTCTATGACTCGGTTGGTAAGGATACTTGGGAGGGCAGTCTGGATAGCCTCCGCCCACGTGGGATGCTGGTCAGTTTTGGTAACGCCAGTGGTGCTGTCCCCCCCACTAGCCCGCTTGTCCTGAGTGCTAAAGGATCGCTCTTCCTCACTCGCCCTACGCTCTGGTACTATATCGCTACGCCGGAGGAGTTGGCATGGCGGGCGAATGATCTCTTCTCCTGGATCGCGCAGGGGGAACTCAATGTGCGGGTGGATCGCCGTTTCTCCCTCGCAGATGCCGCTGATGCCCATCGCGCCCTTGAAGGCCGCGAGACGGCGGGTAAAGTCTTGATTGTGCCTTAAACTCTTGGGGCTACGCCCCAAACCCCAGTTTTTGTTGGTGTTTGGCGGCTGCGCCGCCAAACACCAACAAAAAAAGATTTTCGGGGGCGGCTACGCCGCCCCCGAACCCCCACCGAAGGTGACATTGCACAGGTTCTGCTGAAACATACTATAGGGTCAACCAGTTATGCGCGTTGTGATGAAGTTTGGTGGTACCTCGGTCGGCAGCGCCGATGCAATCCGACAGGTAGCCGCGATTGTGCAGGAGACTCGCCAGAACCACGAGGTGGTGGTTGTGGTGTCGGCGATGAATGCCCCCGATTTGCGGACGACTGATACCCTGATTGCGGCTGCTCGTGCGGCAGCCCAAGGCGATGGTGATGCAACGGCGCATGTGGCTCCGCGTCTGCTCGATTTGCATATGCGGGCAGCATCTGAGTTGGCTCCCCCTGATGCATGTGCGCAACTGGAACCACAGATCCGCACCATGCTCGATTACTTGAGCGATCTTTCGCGTAGTATTGCGGTGCTGGGTGAACTGACGCCGCGTGCGCTCGATCTCTTTAGTGGCCTGGGTGAACGGCTTAATGCGCGCCTGATCGCTACTGCTCTCTGTGCCGCTGGGGTTCCTGCCGAGGCGGTGGATGCGACCGAGTTGATTATTACGGATGATCGTTACGGTGCCGCCTCTCCACTGATGGACGAGACAACCGCCCGCTCCCGCAAGCGGCTCCTGCCTCTCCTTGAAGCAGGGGTTGTGCCGGTGGTGACGGGCTTTATCGGGGCGACTCGTACTGGTGTGCCGACTACCTTGGGGCGCGGCGGTAGCGACTATTCCTGTTCCATCTTGGGGGCATGTCTGGATGCTAATGAGGTCTGGTTCTGGAAAGAGGTGGATGGTGTCCTCACCGCTAACCCCAAGGTCGTCCCTGAAGCACGCTCACTGCGGGTGCTCTCCTACAGTGAGATGGCTGAACTGGCCTACTATGGAGCTAATGTCCTGCACCCGAAGACTGTGCTGCCACTGGTGCAGCGCAACATCCCGATCCGCATCCGCAACACCTTTAACCCCAGCCATCCCGGTACGCTGATCGGTGAGGGACGGGGGGATCGTACTGCCCGCGCTGTCACGGCGATTAAAGAGGTGAGCATGATCACCGTGGGCGGGCCGGGGATGCTGGGTCTCTCAGGGGTTGCGGCACGTATCTTTAGCGCCGTTGCACGGGCGAAGGCCAACATCCTCCTCATCTCTCAGGCCAGTAGCGAGCAGAGCGTCTGTCTCGCAGTTCCCCTGGTCGAAGCTTCGGCAGCGGTGGCTGAGTTGCGCAAGGAGCTAGAGGGTGAGTTCTCGGCTCATGATGTTGAGCATATTGAGGTGAAGGACTCGGTCATGATTATCGCCGTGGTCGGATCGGGTATGCGTGGGACTCCCGGTATTGCTGGGCAGGTCTTCGGGGCGATGGGCGAGGCGAAGATCAATGTGATTGCGATTGCTCAGGGTAGTACCGAGAATAATATCTCGTTGGTGGTCTCGGCTGCCGATGGGGATGCAGCGGTACGGGCGATTCATCGCAGTTTTGCGTTGTGATGTTCAGAATTCATGCCCTGCCTCTCCCGCACGCGGGAGAGGCAGGGCATGTGCAAAGCCCTTGGGGCTGTGCCCCAATCCCTACTTTTGTTGTTTTTTGGCGGCGTAGCCGCCAAAAAACAACAAAAAATATCTTCGGGGGCGGCACAGCCGCCCCCGAACCCCCACGTTTATTGCTGAAGCGCACGCAAAACGTGCGATTCAGCAGCAGAGATCACCTCCACCCGGTTAGAGTGGAACACCGCCCCACCGCCCAGATCCGCCAGATCATCCGAGGTCGTCCAGTTGATGTTGCGCCCCTCCGGCGAATTGCTGGCCCAGTACCCCTTGGCCGTCACCGCCACCCCCGGTGGCACATCCACACTGATCTGCGCCCGGAGCAGACAGTCGCCACGGGCATTCACGATCCGCACCAGATCCCCATCGCTGATCCCGCGTGCAGCCGCATCCTGCGGGTTGAGTTCGATGCGTGGCTCGCCCTGCTTCTTGCGCAGGCTGGGTTGGTTGGCAAAGGTGCTGCTCACAAAGTGGTGCGCTCCCGCCGAAATGAGCGTCAGCCCTGTCCCCGCCAACTCCGCCACCGGCACATAGTCGGGCAGCGGATCAACCCCGTGCTGCTCCATCGCCGCGCAGAGCAACTCCACCTTGCCCGATGGCGTCGGAAAGTGCAGATCACCAAACGGGGTAAAGTTCTCCTCGGTGAAGTGTAGCGCCACCGTTCCCTCCCGTTCCAACTGATCCAGGGTGATGCCGCTCAGTTGCGGGTTGTGCGGGCGACTCGCCTCCAGGATCTCGGCGATCACCTCTTCGGCGCTGGCATGCAGCCACGGCTCGGTGTAGCCCAGCGTTTGGGCCAGGGCACGCATGGTGTCCCAGTTGCTGCGCGCCTCGCCTAGCGGCGCAATCGCGGCATGGTTGTATTGCAGGTGGCGATGACCATACGGGCGGTGCAGGTCTACCTGCTCAAGCTGGGTTGTGGCGGGTAGGAGAATATCGGCATAGCGGGCAGTGTCGCTCATGAACTGCTCGTGTACCACGGTGAAGAGATCCTCGCGCCCCAAGCCGCGCACGATCAGCCCCGCGTTGGGAGCCGAGGCCACCGGGTTGGCCCCGTAGACATAGAGCGACATGATCGGTGGGTCGGCCACTTCGCCTGTCAGTGCCGCGCCCAGCCGGTTCATGTTGATGCTGCGCGGGCTAGGCGGGCATTCATGGGCATGGCCGACGGCCGCGCTGTCCCATTTGATGTAGCCACTCGTGCTGTAGTTCAGCCCGCCGCCAGGAACCCCATACTGCCCCACCACAGCGGGGAGGCAACACAGTGCCCGCACCGTCTGGCCGCCATTCGTATGGCGTTGAATGCCATCGGCAAACTTGAGCATGGCCGGTTTGGTGGTGGCGTAGCGCCGCGCCAGGGCAACGATCACCCCGGCATCCAGGCCCGTCAGGTGGGCCACGCGCTCCGGCGGGTAGAGCGCGGCGCGCTCCTGAAGCTCGCGCCAGCCGTGGGCGTGTGCCTCCCGCCATGCCTGATCCTGTAACCCTTCCGCAAAGATGACATGCATCAGCCCCAGTGCCAGTGCCGCATCGGTTGCAGGCCGAATCTGGAGGAAGAGATCGGCGTGCTGCGCCGTCAGGCTGCGGCGCGGGTCCACCACCACCACGTAGCACCCCTGACGCTGCGCCTCGCGCAGCAGGGGCATGAAGTGCGGGCCAGAGGTGGCCGGATTGTTGCCCCAGAGAATAATCAGCTTACTCTTCAGCACATCACGCGGATCGGGGCCGTGGCGCGCACCGAGCGTCGCCGTCACCGCCGCATGCGAGGCGCTACAGCAGATGGTGCGATCCAGCCCACTGGCCCCCATCCGATTCCAGAGCCGCTCGTCCACCACGCCCATCTGCACGAGACCGAGTGTCCCACTGTAGGAGTAGGGCAGAATCGCCGCCGCGCCGTGGGTGGCGATGATCGTCTGCCAACGCTCGGCAATTTCAGCCAGCGCCGCATCCCAGGAGATCCGTTCCCACTGATCGCCACCCTTCGGCCCCACCCGGCGTAGCGGGTGCAGCACGCGCTCGGTACTATAGACACGTTCCAAGTAGGGGCGCACCTTGGCGCACAGCCACCCCTGGGTAATCGGGTGGGTCGGGTCGCCACGTAGGGCTACGGCACGCCCCGCGTACACCTCGGTCAGTAACGCACAAGTATCGGGACAGTCGTGGGGGCACGCGCCCCGGATTTGGGTGGGAGTCATGGGGGTGCTCCTCGTACTGGTAGCACCGGCTTCCAGCCGGTCGGTGGCGCATCGTGACCGGCTAGAAGCCGGTGCTACCCTGTGAGGTAGCTTTGCCCATACGCTGTTGCTATCATAGCATAGGGCTGCAAAGCCCGGAACTTTCCCCGCCCCGCATACGTCTCTCCAACAGGACACCCACATTCTCCACCCAGAGGAGGCTTCCGATGTTCCCATACCGCCGCTTTCCGTCCACGCTCCTGTTCTTCGCCATCCTGCTCATGCTCCTGGCCGCATGCGGATCTGCACCTGCATCCCAGTCTGTGCCGGTGGTTGCCACCGCGCCCAGTGGAGGCAGTAGTAGCCTATCGAGTGCCGAGCGCGAGAATAGCGCCGTCCCGCCCGCCCCCGCTGCGACCGCGATGCCCGAAGCTGTCGCCGGGCTTCCCGCTACTGATGCCAGCGGCGGTGATGCCGAAAAGCCACCCATTGCTGGGGATGTTGTTGCCGAGACAGAGGGTGGTGAACTCAGTTCCATCTCCCGCCCCCAGGGTCAGGTCTCCAACCTCAAGGCGGGCGAGATTGATGACAATGATGATTTTGCTGCCTACCTCGACTACCTGCGCACCTACCAGGCAGGGGAAGTACGCCCGGCTGATCCCAGCGAACGCTACCTGATCCGTGTGATTGATGATAACCAGCGCCCGGTGCTTGATGCGCGTATCAGCATCTACGCCGGGGACGAACTGGTCTTCCAGGGGCGCACCTACGCTGGTGGCGAGACGATCTTCATTCCACGGGTGATCGGGGTTAGCCCGAATGCCACCACGTTCCGCCTCGTGGCCAATTATGGCGACGCCAGCGCCGAGGTGAGTTTCGAGCGCGGTAGCAGCGCCCCGATTGAGGTCGGGCTGCGCGGTGCCCAGATCGATCCGACCCTGCGCCTCGATCTGCTCTTCGTGCTCGATACGACCGGCAGTATGGGTGACGAGCTCTACCGCATTCAGGAGACGATTGATAGTATCGCCCAGCGCATTGATGCCTTCGACCCACGCCCGCAGATCCGCTACGGGTTAGTGGCCTACAAAGACGAGGGTGATGACTATGTGACTCGCCCGGTCGCCTTTACCACCGACCTCGCGGCCTTTCGATCTGAACTGAACGCCCTGAGTGCCCAGGGTGGCGGTGACACTCCGGAGGCGGTGGATGCGGCGTTGGAGGATGCGCTGCTCACAATGGCGTGGAGCGACACCCCGGCGGTGCGGCTCGCCTTCCTCGTCGCTGATGCTGGCCCACACACGTATCAGCAGACCCAGTTCACCTACCTGGACGGTGCGCGTGAGGCGGTCGCACGTGGGGTCAAGATCTACCCGATTGCCGCCAGCAACACCGATGCCCCGGCGGAGTATGTCTTCCGCCAACTCGCCCAGCAGACCATGGCGGGCTTCATCTTCCTGACCTACCAGGAGGGTGCGAGTTCGGGTGCGCCGGGTGAAAGCACAACGCTTGAGGCAGGCGATCAGCCCTACACCGTCGAGCGCCTCGACGATCTGATCGTGAGTATTGTGCAGCGTGAGTTGGCGGCAGCGGTGGGGGTGCGGTGAAACAATGCAAGGTAGCACCGGCTTCCAGCCGGTCACGATACGCCACCGACCGGCTAGAAGCCGGTGCTACCTTAGGAACCCTAATCCTCCGGTGGTGTCACCACCCCATCGGGGAAGAGATCACCCTCAGCGGTAATCTCCAGCGTCGCCTGACAGACCCGCGTCTCCTCCTGGGTTGTCACCCCATCAGCACTCTCCGAGTCGAGGGTTGTCACCCCCACCTCAATCGTCAAATCAATATCGAAGGTGCCCTTACCCTCGGTGAGCCGCCACATTGGTGTGGTGGCTACCCCTTGGTTGTCCTGGTAGATCAACTTCTGGAAACGTACCTCACTCCCAAACGAGCCACTAATCCCGATCCCGATACAGCCACTCAGCATCGTGACAGCTATCAGGCTCATCAGGATGGCTGCGCCCCGGCGGCGGCGGCGCACGAAGAAGAGCGCGAACCCAGTGGGCAGCGCGAGCGCCAAAGCCACCCCGGCACTATTCGCCTGTGAGCCCGGTACAACCCCACTCGGATCGGTCGGTGGGATGACAAACTCCATCTCCATCAAGAACTCTTTATCCTTGAGGGTGATCGAGGAGGTGTAGGTCATGTCGGGATCATCGGGTTCGGTCTTCAAACTGGCTCCCGGATCGAAGATAAACTCCAACTCACCGGGGCGATTGGCATCAGCCGCGTGGTAGGAGCCAAGCGGTGCTATCAGCGATGTCAACTGTAACAGTGCATCCGAGTCGGTCAGATCGCCACTACTATCCTCTTCAGGGTCATCGCTGGGGCAGTTCATCGAGACGATATTCGCGCTCTTGATGCTAAAGACCCAGTCGCCTTCAAGCTTAACCGGCTCGATCTTGGCCTTGAAGGTAGCGGCACTCTCGCGGGTAATCGCAACCAGCCGCACCTCTGGCTCACCGATGTCACTATGGATAGGAGCAAGCACCAAGGGGCCAGCGCCAGTATGGTGCTGCGGCTCGCCACCATTGATCGTGTAGTAGATCTCTATCCCTGGTTCAACCGTCAACATCACCGGCTGGCCGGGAGGGCGTCGCTTCATCAATGGTTCGCCACCCTCAAGGCCACTATGGATCAACACCGGATAGACACTATCCGGCTGCATTGATGCTTGAATGATCCCCTTACTCGTCACCTGGGGCGCATAACTGGTCGTCTCGGCAGTAAACGCCGCACTCGTATCCTCAATCACCGCCACATAGTCACCGATGGCAGTACCGTTCCTAAAGGGGGCAACAGTAGCCTGCCCATCGAGATTACCAGTCAGGATGTAGCGCGCATAGCGATCCAGATTCTGGCGCAGCGTGGCACGCTTATCGCTCTCCTGCATTGGATAGGTTCCGGCATTCACTGCTGCCACAAAATCCTCTTTGGTGAGCGGGCAGCCACTAGGGCAGATATTAGCCCACAACAACTGAGCATGCAGGTACTGTTCATCGGCGGCCCACTGGTAGGGTGAGAGTTGGTAGATCAGGGTACGATTATCATTCAGTGATGATCGGCCATAGAAATTGGCCGAGAATTCAACTGCGGCTGGATCGGCCATGAAGACGCCCACCTCGGCGACACTCTCCAGCCACCAGCGCAGGTCGCCATTGACGAAGCCCCACAGCATCGTGTAGTTCTCGTCCTCGATCCAGTGCATCAGTTCGTGCCACAAACTGAAGCGGCTCTCAGTACCACTGATCTGACCCGCAGCGACGGCACCGATCCGTATGCGGCCCAAGGTCGAGTTGTAGGTAGGCGTGGTATCACCGGAGATGATCGCAATCTGCACCGGGCTAAGCCCAGAGATCTTGGCCGCAGTGAAGCCCGCATCGGCAAAGCGGCGCATACCCTCTTCGGCAGCCGCGATCACCGCATCGGCAGTCTCGGTGGTAATCAGGCCGGAGCGCCCCCAGGCCACCTGCACCGAGCCGGAGGCGTTGCGGCGGCAGGTGCTGAGTTCAACCGGGATGTCGCCATAGACGATACAGTTACGGTTGCCACTATTCTGGGCGTGGGCCACACTCACCCCGGTAATCTGATCCCAGAGCGGCACAGCGGCACTACGCGGCCCAATCACGAAGTAGTGGCTCGTCCCCGATTCGGCCATCGGGTCACCGGCGAGATCGGGTGGTGTTGCCGCCGGCACACGCACCGGGATGGTCAAGAAGCCATCTTGGGGTTCCACCTCATAGACAAAGAGGTAGATACCATCAACCAAGACCGCCACACGCGAGTCGGGGCTAGTGGCGGGGAGGCGTAGCTCTACGGGTAGGCGCGAGTCGCTTTCGCCATTCATCTGAAGGGTGTAAAAGGGGGTCTCGATCTGCACAACCTCAGCAAGCTGCTCCACAATCGTGCCGCTCGCCTCGGCTACGCTCAGTTCGAGGTTGGCCGGGTTCTCGGCCTCAACCGCATCTGCGGGTAGCGCAACCTCAGCACCAGCAACCGACTGGATCGCCCCATCAGCAGCGGCAGTGATGCGCTCTTGCTCAACGAAGGTGGCCGGTTCGGGCGGGGCGAGGGTGGCGGTCGGTTCGGTGGGTGCAGTGGTATTGGTGGTGGACGAGTTGCCTCCCGATGTGGGCGGGCCATTATTCCCACACGCAGCGAGCAGGAGGCTGAAGATGAGGACGAAGCTGAAGATACCGAGCGAGGTGGAGAGATAACGCCGGTTCATAGGGAACCTCCCTTCATGAGGTTGGAGTACGAGGGTAGGCGATGCCCACATGCCGGGGGAGCACGATGTGTCTGGTTATTGTAGATCTGCACGTAGCTGCATATGGACACAAGATCATCACTAGGGGTGATGGTTCTGTCACCAGAGTTACATCAAAGGTGTATACTAAAGAGCATGAGCACACCTGCGACTCCCACGCGCCCGGAGCGTAAGCCAGTGGGCGAACCGAATGCCTCCTACGAGATGCGCAACTACCGCCTGCACGAGCGGATCGGCCAGGAGGAGTTGGCGACGGTCTACCGTGCCAACCACCTGACCCTAGATCGCCCGGTACAGGTACACATTCTGCGCCGTTCGGACTGGATTTCGAGTAGCCGCTTCCAACTCGCGGCGCGCCTCGCGGCGCGGCTCACCCACCCCAACCTGCTGCCGGTGATTGACGCCGGCCATGATGAGAAGTATGGGGATTACCTCGTCACACCACAGACTGACGGGCGTCCGTTGGTACAACTCCTGGACAAGGAGCCGTTGGAGGTGATGCTTGCGTTGCGGGTCATCGCGCAGATCGCTGCTGCACTTGACGATCTGCACCAGCAGCAGATCTTCCACCGCGATGTCCAACCGGCGAACATCCTCGTCACTGCCCAGGGTGTGGCCTATTTGGCCAACCTGAGCCTCGCGGCTAGCCCCGATACGCCCGATCTGAGTAGTATAGATGAAGCCGACTACCTGACGCCCTATTCGGCACCGGAGCAGCGTCTAGCCCAGAGCGAAGCGGGGGCAGCACTGGATGTCTATAGCCTGGGGGCTGTGGCCTTCCATATGCTGAGTGGTGAAGTGCCACCCGCGCCCGGTAGCCCGCTGCCCAGCCTCGCCGCCCGCGATCCGAGCCTCGCCCCCGCAGACCGTGTCCTCCAACGGATGTTGTCGCCCCACCCCGAAACCCGCTTCCCCAGTGCCGGGGCTGCCGCGAGTGCCCTGCGCCAAGCTCTGCGTAGCCATATTGATCTGGCCACCACCGATATGGAGGAGTCACGCTGGGAGACGAGTGCGGAGTGGCTGGAGAACCCCCTGGAGACGGCGCTGGGCGATCAGCTCGATGCCAGTTTTAAGGATTACCTGGCGCGCTCGCGCAAACGCGCTGATGAACTCCATCGCCGCGATGTCATCCGCCGCCACCTCAACCGCTGGAGCCGCGATGGCTTCTTCCGCCGCCGTGCGCTAGGCCAACTCGTACAGCCCGAACAGATCGTCAGCTATAACATCTACCTCTATGAACTGCGTACCCTCTATGAGTCGCGCAGTACCCCAGAAATCGTTACCCGCCCGCAAAAACCTGATGAACGCCCCTCGCTCCAGCCAATGTCTGATGTCTGGAGTGTTCCGGTGCCAACAACAGCCCCCTTTGAGACCGTCGCCCCCAAGCCGATTGTCGTGCCTAACTCGATCACTATTGTGAGCTGTTCTGCATGTGCCGGATCGGGCGTGCAGATCTGTAAGGAGTGCCAAGGTAAGGGAATCATTGAGAATGAGCGCAAGGTGCGTAACCCTGATAAGACGGTCAGGGTTGAGAAGTTTACCGATAAATGTACCCATTGCCATGGCCATGGCAAGTACCAATGCCCAACATGCGCAGGAACCGGCAACCAGGCCAAGGAACTGGTCTTTACCTATGCGCGCCGAGCAAAAGAGTGGCAAAATAGTGACGATATTGATGATTTACCGCAATTAGCGATCAAAAAACGGGTCGAATCGGTCTATAGTGCAACAATTGATCCCTATGCAGGCCAGTGGTACAGTGTCGCTCCCCTCGCAGAATTGCTCAAAAAGGCAGTTGAAGATGCCGGTAATGATACCCGCCTGGTGGCAGTCGAACTGAAGATTCGTGGCACAACCATGACCGAGATGGATTACCTGTTGGATGAGAAACCACATCGTATCTATCTCATCGGGTTTGACAACGAACTCTTTGGGGATTGGTCGCTCTTCAACCCCGAACGTATGGCGCTGGCTGGTTTGGTTGCATTTCTGACCCTCCTATTCATAATTGTCCTTGTCCTCTCGTTCTTGTAGTTAGATCTAGATCAATCATATAGTTAAGGATGAACACTATGCGCAACTCCCTACGTTCCCTATGGGGGTTGTTGGTTATGGTCGGTTTGATCCTTGTGCTCCAGCCCAACCAGGCCAGAGCAATCCATCCCCCCTCCCACCAAACAACACCTAGCCGCTATATCGTTCAACTCACTGGCGACCCGCTCGTCACCCGGATGGCCGAGGCTGCCCAACTTGCCGGGGCTGCGCCCAATGCGCAACCCGATCTTCAGAGTGCTGATGCGCAATCCTACCGTGCGCAACTCGCGAAACTGCGGGCACAGGTGCTGCGCACCATTGGGCAACGCATAGGCTCTGATCCGCCCGTTGCCTATAGTTATGACCTCGTCTTCAATGGGGTGGCACTACAACTGACAGATGAACAAGCCGCCCAGATCGCCGATCTGCCCGGTGTTGTGGCTGTGCAACCCGAAGCCTTCTATGAGCTTACCAGTGATGCTGGCCCTACCTGGATCGGTGCCGATCAGGTCTGGAATGGGAGTGCCAGTGGGATCTTTGCGGCTACGTTCGTGGGCACTTCGCCGCTCACGGGGCGGGCGATCCTCAGCTTTGATGCCGTTACCCGCCAACTCGACTATACCGTGACGATCAGTGGGCCAAGCGCCAACCTCAATGCGCTCACCAGTGCCGCGATCTACCGCGCTACTGATCAGAGCCTCCTTGCGACCTTGAGTAACCCATCTGTGGGTACCTACGCTGGCAGCCTGACCCTCAATGTGAGTGATGTCACGCTACTCCAAACCGATAAGCTCTTCATCAAACTGCATAGCCAGAGCTACCCTAACGATGCGTTGCAGAGTAGTATCAGTGGCTATAAGGGCGAGGGGGTGATTATTGGGGTGATTGATACCGGCATCAATACCCTCCATCCCTCCTTCGCAGAGGTCGGTGGTGATGGCTATCGCCACCTCAACCCACTGGGTCAGGGGGGCTATAAAGGGGCATGTGATCCCAATAACCTCCCTAGCCGTGCTGATGGTAATCTATCCGGCTACAATCCGGCAATCATCTGTAATAACAAATTGATTGGGGCATGGACATTCCCTAGTACAGCAACAACATCCAACAAAGACACGAATGAACCTAGCCCCAATGATGAACATAGCCATGGCTCACATACCGCCAGCACCGCCGCTGGCAACGTTCTCTACAATATCATCTCCGGCGATGTCACCTACACCCGCATCTCCGGCGTGGCTCCCCATGCCAACCTCATCGCCTATGATGTCTGTGGCTATACGGTGAATGGCACATACTACCCGACTTGCCCCACATCCGATCTGCTGGCTGCGGTCAATCAGGCTGTCGCCGATCAGGTGGATGTGATCAGTTACTCGATTAGTGGCGGGACAGATCCTTGGAACGATGTGGTCGAACAAGCCTTCCTCAATGCCCGCACCGCCGGGATTGTGGTGAGTACCTCGGCGGGGAACTCCGGCCCCTATGTGGGTACGGTGGCCCACGTTAGCCCGTGGGTCATGAGCGTGGCCGCTTCGACCCATGATCGCTCCAATACCACCCGCACAGTCAATCCGGCCAATGGCGATGTCCTAGCCTATTTCAGCTCACGTGGCCCTGCCCCTGATGCCTATGCCCAGGTTATCAAGCCCGATCTGACCGCACCAGGTTCCTACATCTTCGCCGCCTATGCCAATACCGGCGGGGCGACTCCCAACTATGGCATGATGAGCGGAACCTCTATGTCGGCTCCCCATGTAACGGGGGCGGCTGCGCTCTTGATCGGCTTGTACCCCGATTGGTCACCGAGCCAGGTGCAATCTGCCCTGATGACCACCAGCTATGCGCCGATTACAAGGGAGGATGCCACCACTCCCACGACGCCCTTTGATAGTGGTGCGGGTCGGGTACGCCTCGAACGCGCCGCCCGTGCCGGGTTGCTGCTTGATGAGACTCCGACCAATTTCCGCAACACTAGCCCGGCTATTGGTGGTGATTCCAGGGCGCTCAATCTGCCTAGTATGGCCGATCCCAGTTGTGTCTTTAGCTGCTCATGGACGCGCACGGTCTATAATCCGCTTGATGTGGCTGTGACATGGACGGCTACTACCCAAACGTCTGCGCTCAGTGTCGAACCAGCCAGCTTTACTATCCCTGCCCACGCTACCCAGAGCCTCACGTTTACCCTCGATGTCTCCGACAAGCCCTTCGATACCTATGTCTTTGATCGCGCTACCTTCAGCGCCAGCGGCGGCGTTGCGCCCGATGCCAGTTTCCCCGTTGCTGCGATGCCCAAGATGAGTAATCTTGAGAGTCCCTTGATCTTTACCACTACGACGACGACCAGCCAGCATACCCGTACCATCTCCACGTTGCCCTATTCGGCGCTCACAACCCAGATCGCTGGCCTGACGAAGGCCACTCGTCGAACCTTGACGATTGCTAATGGAGCTAGTGATACCTCTACGATGCTGGTTGTGCCTGCCAATACCGCTCGCCTCGTCGCTGAGATCCAAGGCTCTACCTCCCAGGATGTGGATCTCTTCCTGATCCGTGATTCGAATAATAACAATGTCCTCGATTCTTATGAATTATCGTCATGGGTCTGCTACAGTGCCTCGGAGTTGGTGGATGAGTATTGTAGTATCGTCAATCCAACCCCCGGAACCTATTTTGTACGTGTGGATAACTATTTAGCCTCGCCGAACCAGACGAGTGATCCCGTGACGCTGCTTACATCTGTGGTTCCTAACCAGTCAGTTGGTAATCTCGATCTCGACGTTCCATCTAGTAGCATTGGAGGAACAGTAGATCTTACTTTTGATATAGATATTCCTGATTCTATTGAAGGTGATTTCTGGTATGGCCACATAACACTGATTGATACGAGCAGTGCAACAACTGTAGCCGATGCTGATATTGATGTTCATCATATGCAGGCTGGGCCGGCTCAACTAATCATTATGGAGGGGAATAACCAGAATGCGGTGATTAACACCACATTTGCCCCCAAACTGAGCCTGATTGTGTTGGATAGTGTTGGTAAACGAGTACCAAGTGCGCTCGTTACCTTTACCAGCCCCTCTATTGGGGCGGGGGTTACGTTCCCATCCGGCAATATGGTAACGACCGATCTTGATGGTTGGGCTGAGATAACAGTGCAGGCGAATAGTACCGATGGGGCGTTTGAGCTTGTTGCCAGTGTAGAGGGAGCATCAGGGCCAGTCAGTACCCATTTCTCATTGAGGAATTTACTGAAGCCCTATATGATCTATTTACCATCTGTATACAAGTAGTCGAAAGAACCCCAAAAACCTATGCAGCAGCGCATCATCCTTCTCACCATTCTATTCGCGTTGTTTCTGTGCATCCAGCCCGGTGTGTATGCGCAAGAAGAGACCTATGTCGTCTATCTGCCACTCATACAGCGCACCCCACCCGCTGGTCAGACTCTTGAACAGTACGAGTTGGCGCAGCAGGTGCTGGCTATGGTGAATAGTGAACGCGCTAATGCGAATCCTCCCTGCGCCCCGCTGACCATGAATGAGAAGTTGACCCTCGCCGCCCAGCGCGAGAGTCAGGATATGGCGCTGAATAACTTCTTCAATCATATCAACCCCGATCCCACACGGGCTACACTGGCGATGCGGGTGGATGCCACGGGGTATGATTGGGGGGCTCTGGCCGAGAATATCGCTGCTGGCTATAGCAGTGCTTCGAGTGTCATGTCGGGCTGGATGACCAGTGATGGCCACCGTACCAATATCCTCAACTGTACCTATACCGAGATCGGTATCGGCTACTACTACCAGCCTAATGACCAGCCCTTACCAGGGAGGTCGTATCCCTACTACCACTATTGGACGCAGGTCTTTGGGCGGCCACGGTGATGGCTATGCCTGCACCAACGCCTCTACTTGGCTCAACATGTCCGGGGCGGTGACGAGTGCCTCGCCCACCAATACTGCATCTGCGCCTACGCCACGCACCGTCACCACATGCTCCGGGGTGAAGATGCCGCTCTCGCTCACCAGGACTGGCCGTTCTGTCCCCGTTCCGATGCGCTGTGCGAGGCGCGCCGTGGTCTCCAAACTGATGTTGAAGCTGTGCAGATCGCGGTTGTTCACCCCAACGATCTGCACGCCCAGGGCCAGGGCGTGCTCCAATTCGGCCTCGTCATGCACCTCAACCAGCGCCTGCATGCCGAGGTCATGGGTTAGAGCGAGCAACTCGCGCATCTGCGTATCCTCTAGCGCCGCGACGATCAGTAAGAGCGCGTCGGCCCCGTAGGCCCGCGCCTCATAGATCTGGTACGGGTCTATGATGAAGTCTTTGCGTAGCAGTGGCGGTACATCTGGCAACTGGCGGATGCCCTCCAAGAACATGAGGCTGCCCTGAAAGAAGCGGATGTCGGTCAGTACCGAGATTGCCGCTGCCCCGCCCTTGATGTAGGTGCGTGCAATTTCGAGGTGATCAAACGCCTCCACCAGCACGCCCCGGCTGGGTGATGCCTTCTTGACCTCGGCAATTAGGGCGGTGCGGGGTGGGCGGCGCAGCGCCGCCGCGAAGTTTCGCGGAGCGGGCATGCGGGCGATGCGTTGCTCAAGGGCACTGCGCGGGATCTTGGCGATCTGGCGCCGAACTTCGGTCTCTTTATGCTTCAGGATCTTGGTCAGAATTGTCTCGCTCATGGAATGTTCCTTGTATGCTCAATTTCTCCGAATATCTCCCACTACCACGATCTCATCCCCTAGCTGGATACGCTCATCTAGCCCCGGAGGCACAAAACTACTCCCACCCCGGCGCAGACAGATGGCCAACTCGCCCCGTGCTTCCCGCAGGTCGGCTACCCGTTGCCCAATCAGCGCATCCCCGGTATCCACATGCACGACCCGTGTGGCAAAGAGGCGTTCGCCCACGTCAAAGGCGTAGCCCACATCATACCTGATCGCTGCTGCCGCTAATGCCGGGGCTGCTAGTGCCGAGGTGCTGTAGGCAGTGTTAATGCCGAAGAGTACTGCTAAGCGTTCGGCCAATACATCGCTAAAGACTCGCAACACCAGATGCAGATCGGGGCGCTGATTACGGGCGGCCATCCCCACCTGGATGTTGAGTAGGTCGTTGCTATAGAGCGACGCCAGGGCGTAGGCACGTTCCAACCCCGCCTCGGCCAGCACATGGGGCTGGCGGGCATCCCCCTTGATGACCCGTACCCCCAACTGGCTGATCTCGGCCACAATCCTCGCCGGGGTCTCTGGGGTACAGATAGCCACAATCTCGGCATGGGGCGCATTGGCCAAGAGCAGCCGGATCACCTGCAACCCAACCTGCCCCATACCACAGACGATGACACTATTCAGGGTGGGGCGACATGGTTGCGGCTCCAACGGGCGCAAGAAGCCAATCTTGCTCTGGGGCGTATTCGCCAAACGGATGCGCTCCAGGTTCTCCAGCCGCCCAAGTATCAGCACCACATCCCCAGCATCAAGTTGCTGCATGAAACCGGGGCGACGCTCGCGCCCATACGGGTCGCGGTGGCGCAACACCCGTACCCCATACTGCTCCTCGATGCTGCGCACAAACCCGCAGAGGCTACTCTCTGATGCCACGGTCAGTTCGGAGATACCGAGCAACCCTTCGGGGAGATTGAGTACTTGGACAATCTCGCGGCTCAGTGTAGCAGCGGCGAAGGTGGGGGCGGAGAGCATCGAGATGCAGAAGGCGGTGTTGGGGCCAAAGCTGCGTTCGAGATTGGCATCCAGTTCGCGGTTGTAGATGCGCAGTACGGTCTGAAGATCGGGGGCTATGCGTCGCACCGTCAGGACAATCTCGATATTGCGCAGATCATCGTTAATCGTGGCAATCAGCCCACGTGCCCGCGTCGCTCCGGCTTGACGCAGGATCTGGGGGTTGCGCGCATCCCCACACACCACCGGCACCTTGAGTTGCAGCAGCGTCGCCACAAACTCGCTCGTCCAGTCACCCTCGATCACCACCACTTCATAGCCAGCATCAAGTAGCTGGAGCGCGCTCCGGTAGCCCACCCGCCCCAGACCGGCAATAATCACATGGTTGCTGAAGGTACGTGCCAGCGCGATCTGCCAGATCTCTGGATTGGCGCTCTTATCGAAGATCAGGCGGCTCAGATCTATCGCGCTCTGCAAGAGGAAGAAGAGACCTAGCAAGGGAATCGCAAAGAAGAGCAGCCGCCCAACCAGATCGGGCGGAAAGGCCAAGCCGCTCTGGAAAATCAGCAATTGCAGCGTCTCATAGAGTGCCTGCGCCAGATCAACCCCACAATCACTGCCATCCATTTGGCAATGTTGTGGGAAGTAGTACCAGTAGAGATAGATGGTTCCACCAATCAGCACGAGCAGCAAGGCACTCAGCGGGAACCATGCCCGCTTGAGCAGGCGCAGATCATCGCGCAAATTAGCCCACACCAAACGCCACAGCGGGTAGCGCCGCCGCCGCTGGCGCAGCCGATCTAGCCGCACCTCATCTTCAGATGCGCTTGGTCGCGGCTTAGGCATTACTGGTTACTCACCGCCACCATCGCTTCGAGCCGCTGCATGGCGTGGCCCCGATCAATACTCATGCGCGCCTGGGCCAAACCTTCCACCAGATCCTGCGCCAGATCACCCGCCACCAGCGCCGCTGCCGCATTGAGCAGCACCACATCACGTGGCGGCCCCTGCTCCTCACCGGAGAGAATGGCACGCACGATGACCGCGTTCGTCGCCACATCACCGCCGCGTAGGGTACTCTGCGCAGCCCGCGCCAACCCGACATCCTCCGGGGCTACCGTTTGCAGCCTCGGCTCCTGGCCGCCGCGCACATCATAGATTAGATTGGGGCCACTCAAGGTCAATTCGTCTACCCCGCCGTGGCCATGCACCACCAGTGCATGCACCGTATCGAGGCGACTGAGGGCGTGGGCCAGCTTCTCGGCCAGTGGTGCGCTGGCAACCCCCAACACTTGATGCCGCGCCCGCGCCGGGTTGGTCAGCGGCCCTAGGATGTTAAAGATCGTGCGGATACCAATCTCGCGCCGCACCGGGCCAGCAAAGCGCATCGCCGGGTGGAAGTTGGGCGCAAACATAAAGCCGATCTTGGCCTCACTCAAGCAGCGCGCCACCCCTTCGGAATCGAGCTCGATGCGCACCCCCAAGCCCTCCAACACATCCGCACTGCCACAGACACTCGACATCGCCCGGTTGCCATGCTTCGCCACCGTCAGGCCCGCACCGGCCGCCACAAACGCCGCCGCCGTGCTGATATTAAACGTGTGGGAACCATCCCCCCCGGTGCCACACGTATCCGCCACTGGCCCATCCACATAGACGTGGGTCGCCTTAGAGCGCATCACCTCGGCCATACCCGCAATCTCGGCATCCGTCTCACCCTTCAGGTGCAGCGCCGTGAGGAACGCCCCGATCTGGGCCGGGGTGGCAGCCCCGGTCATGATCTCGTCCATGACCATCGCGGCTTCGGCTTGGCTCAGATCCTTCCCTCCAACCACGGTGATGATTGCATCGCGGATGTTCACGCGGCCTCCTTATGTTCTGCGGTCTCTGCCCTTGCCGTATACTATACAATAGAACCCAGCAACTACCTGTGCCCACATACACATGCCGGAGGCTCCCTATGCCCACACGCGAAGCGTGGAATGATCAACTCGAACAACAACTGCCGCCCCCTTCTGATTTTGTGGCTCGTAACCGCCGTATCACCTCGTTCTATGCCCGCTGGTACCTGCAAGAACCCTGGCTCTTCAAGTGGTCGGGGATGGCCGCCTTTGCCTCGGATCAGGTCGGGCTGGCGCTGGCGATTGCCGAACTCCTGCGTGCGCCACGCAATCTGCTCATCTCCGAGACTGCACCTGTCTCCAGCCGGAACCTCCTCGATGTCGGACGTAACCTCTATAGCCAACTCTTCACCCTCGCCCTCTTTATCCCCGTCACCCTGCATAGCTCCTTCAGCCGCCAACTGCTACTCAACGACCTCGAACTGCTCAAGCAGGGCAACGATGCCATCTTTGCCGATATTGGCTGGGCACACGCGGCATACGCCCAGGGCGGGTTGCGTGAAATCGAGGCCAACGTGCGCGATGGCGAACGCGAGAGCCTATTGGCCGGGTTCCAGATGATTGATGAGGGTGCCCAGCGCCTCACCGCTGATCCCAACGATGCGGAGGCACTCCAACTGATTCGCCAGGGCAATGTGGCGCTTCTTCGCCACGAACAGATGAATACCCTCCCCACCTACTTTGATCGCATGTCCGATTTTGGGCGTTCGATTGCCTCATTCGGCGCATGGATGAACTTCGAGGGCAAGCCCACCACCTCACCCTGGTTTGGCAGCCACGCCGGCCCACTCTCACTCTTCATCGGCTCCAAGAGTGTCACCCGCCCCGCCGACCGCTGGGAGTGGATCGAGCGTGATGTGCTGCCCAAGTGGGGTGCGGTTGACCGATCCTACCGCGAGGGGTGCGCGATGCACCAACGGTTAGTAGCAATGGCCAACGAGTCGCCAACAATGATCACCCAGGCCGCAACGGTACTCGGCCCCATCTTTCGCACCGTAACGTTGCAACGGTAACTATAGGGCTTTGGCTCACTCATTCAGCATCGCTTCGACAGGCTCAGCTTCGACAGGCTCAGCTACCGCCAGAGCAGTGCGCTGGCTGAGCTTGTCGAAGCCAGCGCGAGGAGGGATAGAGACGGCTACGCCCCATTGGCGTTCGGTGATGGAATACCGCGTAGGGGCGCATCGTGATGCGCCCAGCCCGTGTGCCCCAACCGCTCCCGTGGCGTCCCACCGGTCGGTGGCGCATCCCGTGGGCGCGTCACGACGCGCCCCTACACATGCCGAAGGTAGCACCGTCTTCTCGCCGGTCACGATACACCACCGACCGACTGGAAGCCGGTGCTACCTTAGGTTCAGCCAGTGCCAAAGCGACTATGCCCTCATGTTATCGTACCGTGAACGTTACGTCGCACCCCTAACAAACCCCCGATTCCATTACCACAATGGTATAATAGGCATAGCCAGAACCTCTCCTTCCCGCAACGGCAACCAACAGGAGGTACACCGATGCAGATGTTTCTCGGTGATTGGCTGCGTCGGCGGGCGCTGCTCACACCAGAGAAGGTAGCTCTGCGTGATGCAGAGGCCGATCTCGCCCCTACGACCTACCGCGAATGGGATACGCGCACTGGGCAGACGGCGAACTACTTGCGAAGCCTGGGTGTGGTGCGTGGGGATCGGGTGGCGGTGCTGGCGTTCAATTCCCCAGCCTACCTCGATGTCTGGTTTGCGTGTGCGAAGTTGGGCGCGATCATGCAGCCGCTCAACTACCGCCTGACGGCGGAGGAGTTGCACGCCCTGATTGCCGATGCAACCCCACGGGTGTTGTTCTATGGTGCCGAGTTTGTTGAAGTGGTAGCCCAACTCCACCACTATCCATCATCGGTGCTGCACTGGGTTGGGTTGGAGCCGGGGCTGGCGCTAGAGCGCGCCTCCTTCCCGGCGGAGATCGCGCCCCTCGAATTGCGTGCCGATGACCCGTGGGTGATCTGTTACACCGGCGGGACGACCGGTATCCCCAAGGGGGCCGTGCTCACCCATGGCAGCATCGCGGCCAACGCGGTCAATACGGTGGCCAGTTGGGGCCTAACTCCGGACGATGTGGCCATCCTCAATGCCCCGCTCTTCCATACGGGTGGGCTGAATGTCTTTACCGCTCCGCTCGTGCTCATCGGTGGCTGCTCGATTGTCTGCAAGGGCTTTGAGGTCAATCAGGTCTTCGACCTGATTGAGCATGCCGGGGTAACGATCCACTTTGGTGTACCAACCATGTTCATTGCCATGCAGCAGCATCCGCGCTGGGCCGAGGCCGATTTCTCGCGCCTCAAGCTGCTGATTAGTGGTGGCGCTCCATGCCCGCTGCCCGTCTTCGAGGCGTTCTGGCGGCGCGGCCTGGACTTCAAAACTGGCTATGGACTGACCGAAGCAGGCCCCAATACCTTCTGGTTGCCCAGTGCCGATGTGCAGCGCAAACCGGGTGCAGTGGGCTTCCCACTCTTCTTCGTGGATGTACGGGTGGCCGATCCCAACGGTCAGGAACTCGGCCCCAATGAGGTCGGCGAACTCCTCATCCGGGGGCCACACGTCTGCAAGGGCTACTGGGGCCGCCCCGATGAGACCGCCCGCACCATCGTGGATGGCTGGCTCCACACCGGCGATCTCGCACTGCGCGATGCCGAAGGCTACTACACGATTGTCGGGCGGCTCAAGGATGTGATCATCTCTGGCGGCGAGAATATCTACCCGGCGGAGGTGGAGAGTGTGTTGTCCGGGCATCCGGCGGTGGCCGAAGTAGCTCTGATTGCTGCGCCCGACCCGCATTGGGGCGAGGTGGGCTGGGCCGTCGTAGTCCCCCGCCCCCAGATGTCGCTCACCCCCGATGATCTTCTCGCCTATGCAAGCGAACATCTCGCCCGTTTCAAACTGCCCAAACGGGTCATTGTGGCTGCGAACCTCCCCAAGACAGCCGCAGGCAAGTTGGATAAGAAGGCGCTGGTTCAGATCTACGTCCACGCAAAGGAGGTGGCATGAGTAGCATCCCCCTACTCCCCGGTATCAGTTCGCAGATGGTTGACACCCCCCGCCTACAGATTCATGTCCGTAGCAGTGGCTCCGCAACGGGTATCCCGGTTCTCTTCATCCACGGTAACAACTCCTGTGCCACCTTCTGGGAAGAGACCATGCTGGCGCTGCCCCCCGCCTTTCGCGCCATCGCCCCCGACCTGCGCGGCTATGGTGATACCGAGTTCAAGCCAATTGATGCGACTCGTGGCTGCCGCGATTGGGCAGATGATCTCCTCGGCCTGATGGATACGCTCGATGTGGAGCGTTTCCACCTTGTTGGGCACTCATTGGGTGGCTCGGTCTGCTGGGCCATGCTGGCCAGCGCCCCCGAACGGCTGCTCAGTCTCACCCTCGCCGCACCTGGCTCGCCCTATGGGTTTGGGGGTACCAAGGATGCGGACGGTACTCCCTGTTGGCCCGACTATGCCGGATCAGGGGCGGGCTTGGTGAGTGCCGAGTTTGCACGCCGCGAGAGCGAGGGGGATCGCAGTGAGGAGGAACCCAAGACAGCCCCACGGGTGATCATGAATACCTACTACTGGAAACCGCCCTTCCGTCCGGCGCGTGAGGAGGAACTGCTCTCCGGGCTACTCAGCATCAAGGTGCGCCCCGACAACCACCCCGGCGATATGGTGGCGAGCGAACATTGGCCCGGCATCGCGCCGGGGCGCTACGGCCCTAATAATGCCCTGTCTCCCAAGTATGTAGGAGATAGTGTCGAACGTATCCTGGCCGCTGAAACCAAACCGCCCATCCTGTGGGTGCGCGGCGCAGACGATCAGATCGTGAGTGATGCTAGTTTGTTTGAAATCGGGACACTGGGGCAACTCGGTGTTGTTCCGGGCTGGCCCGGCGCAGATGCGTTCCCACCCCAGCCAATGCTGAGTCAGACCCGGCGCGTTCTCGAACGCTATGCGGCGGCGGGCGGTACCTTCCTCGAACTGGTGCTGGCTGAGTGTGGCCATACGCCCTACCTGGAACATCCAGAGGATTTCAATCGGGCATTGCATAGCATGTTAGGAAGTTAGGGTATGTTGTTAGTGCGAAAAATTCTGGAATGCACCGCATGGCTTCGACAAGCTCAGCTACCGCCAGCGACCCGGTGGCGGTGGCTGAGCCTGTCGAAGCCACCGCAAGGGCATGTGCAAAGTCCTTGGGGCTGCGCCCCAATCCCCACTTTTTGTTGTTGTTTTGCGGCGAAGCCGCAAAACAACAACAAAAAAGATCTTCGGGGGTGGCGAAGCCACCCCCGAACCCCCACCGGAGGTGACTTTGCACATGCCCTGAAGCCACCGCCAACTGCGCTAGACAGATACGCCGCAAGCGCGTACAATCGCTAACGTGTTCCAATTCTGCCGGAATCTCTTGAGCGTACTTCCTAGAGTACGTAGAAAGTAGCAGATACAATGGTTCGTTTGGAGAGCGAGATCCTCTTCACGCCTATCCCGGAACGGATCGCCCGCTTACGTGAACTGGCCTACAACCTCTGGTGGGCCTGGCATCCTGAGGCTCAGGATCTCTACCGTGAGCTTGATCCCGATCTCTGGGAACTGGATTACCATAATCCGGTGGATATGTTGCGTGATGTCCGTCAGACCAAGTTGGAAGAGGCGGCGCTCAATCCCGCCTACCTGAAGAAGTTCGATGCTGTGCTGCGTGACTTCGATGCCTATATGAGCACGAAGCAGACATGGTTCAAGCAGCACTTCCCACAGGCCAAAGAGACCCAGATCGCCTACTTTAGTGCCGAGTTTGGTATCCACGAGTCGCTGCCGATCTATTCGGGTGGCTTGGGTATCCTCTCCGGCGACCACGTCAAAGAGGCGAGTGACATGGATCTGCCGTTTGTCGCGGTGGGTTTCATCTATCCGCAGGGCTACTTCCGCCAGCGCCTTGACCATAGCGGCTGGCAGTTTGCGGAGTATAACAAGCTCAACTTTGCCGATGTGCCGGCTATCCCCGCGCTCGACCCCGATGGGCGCGAGGTGGTGGTTGAGGTCGAGCTACCGGGGCGCACGATCTACGCCAAGGTCTACAAGTTCCAGGTGGGGCGCGTGTCGCTCTTGCTGATGGACACCGACATCCATCCCAACAGCCCACAGGATCGTGAACTCTCGGCGCGCCTCTATGGTGGCGATCAGGAGATGCGTGTCTCGCAAGAACTGGTACTCGGCATTGGTGGCGTGCGCGCCCTGCGTCGCCTGGGCTACAAGCCGAATGTCTGGCACATGAACGAAGGCCACTCGGCCTTCCTGGTGCTGGAGTTGTGCCGTGAGTTGGTGGTAGAAGGGATGAGCTTCGAGGCCGCCATGGCCCAGGTGAAGAAGCACTGCGTCTTCACCACCCACACCCCCGTCCCCGCCGGCAATGATGCCTTCCCGGTCTCACTGATCGAGAAGTTCTTCTGGAACTACTGGCCACAGCTCAATCTCACCCGCGACGAGTTCATGGCGATTGCGCTGCAAGAGCAGACCTGGGGGCCAACCTTCGCGATGACCGCGCTGGCGCTACGTCTCTCCGACTACCACAACGGCGTGAGTCAGTTGCATGGCCATGTGGCGCGGGGTATGTGGCAGTGGCTCTACCCCGGCAAGAGCCAGGATGACGTACCGATTGTGGGCATCACCAACGGGGTTCACTCCGCCTCATGGTTGGCTCCCAGCATCCGCCAGCTCTTCAACTCCTACCTGGGCAAGAACTGGGAGGACAACCTCGACGACTCCGAGATGTGGAAGAAGGTCTACCAGATTCCGGACGAGGTGTTGTGGAATACCCGTCAAGCCTTGAAGAAGGATATGATTGACTTCGCGCGCAACCGGATGATCGAGTACTACCGCCGCCTTGGCCAACCGGCCACCATCTGGCCGGTGCTGGAGGAGGGCATCCTGACGATTGGCTTTGCGCGCCGGTTTGCCACCTACAAACGCGCCACGCTCATCTTCAAGGATATGGAGCGGCTGAAGGGCATCCTCAACAACCCCAACCGCCCGATCCAGATCATCTTTGCAGGCAAGGCACACCCCAAGGACGATCCCGGCAAGCACTTCATCCAACATGTCTACCAGTTGGCCATGCAGCCAGGTCTGGCCGGACGGATCATCTTCCTGGAGGAGTATGACATGGCCGTAGGGCGGGCGCTCACCCAGGGGGTGGACGTGTGGCTCAACAACCCGCGCCGCCCGCATGAGGCCAGCGGCACCAGCGGTATGAAGGCCAGCCTGAACGGTGCTCCCAACTGCTCGATCCTTGATGGCTGGTGGCCCGAAGCCTTCAATGGCAAGAACGGCTGGGCAATTGGCGACGAGCGCGAGTATAGTAACCAGGATCAGCAGGATTGGGACGATGCCCAATCGCTCTACCACATCCTCGAACACGAGATTGCGCCACGCTTCTACGAGGGGCGCAACGAGGCGGGGGTGCCAGTGGCCTGGGTTCAGACCTGCAAAGAGGCAATTGCGACCTGTGCGCCGCAGTTTAGCTTCCGCCGCATGTTGGCAGAGTATGTGCATCGGCTCTATATGCCCGCTGCGCAGAGTTAAGGAAATACCGCGCATGGGGCGCGTCGCGACGCGCCCCATGCGTTCCCAAGCTCTATGGAGGCTCCAATCATCACGCCGGAGGGCGCGTCGCGACGCGCCCCTACATCCGCACAGGATAGCACCGGCTGGAAGCCGGTGCTACCTTTGGGCTTACCCGAACGCCAATGAGCTAGATCCCCCCTATGTTCCCCTTCGTTGATCTCTACCTACCCCTACGCACCCACTTTGGCCCGCTCCACGGCCCAGAGGCCCAATTGCCCTGGTGGCCAATCTTCGGCCCAGACCGCGCCTTTGAGATCCTCGTTGGAGCAGTCGTGGTGCAACAGACCCGCTGGGAGGTGGTCGAGGCAGCCATACAGCGCCTCATCGCGGCGAATCTGCTCAATCCACCCGCCCTAGCCCACGCCGACCCGGCGGCGATTGTGGCCCACATCCGGCCTGCGGCCTTCTACAGCCAAAAAGCAGAAGGGCTACGCCGGATTGCGCAGCACCTCTGCACCCACTACGCAGGCTCCATGGCGCAGATGCTGGCCCAACCCACGGCGACCCTACGCCCCGAACTACTCGCACTCCCCCGCATCGGCCCCGAAACCTGCGACGTGGTGCTGCTCTACGCCGGGGCGCACCCCATCTTCGTGATTGACGAGTATACCCGCCGTCTCTTCGAGCGGGTCTGGCCGCAGCCACACGCAGCCAAACCGATCTGGCGCACCCCCTACGAGAAGCTGCGTATCCTGATCGAAGATCAGCTTCAGGAACCGATCATCCAAGGGATGGAGCGCCGCGACTTCTACGCCGACTTCCACGCCCAGATCAACGAGGTGTGCGTGCGCTACTGCCGCAGCCGCCCGCGCTGCGACGGCCCCCCAGCACGTCGCATCTACAGTGTGCAGGCCGGGCGCGAAAGCTACTTAGCTAGTGATGCGGCATGTCCGCTGCGCGAGATGTGTGGGTGGTATAAAAATCAAAAAGGAACCTCCCAATGCCAAACGAACAACAACACCCTCCCGTGAACCACATCCTACACGGGAGTTGCATTGACCTATTACCAAGCCTACCAGAAAAGTGTGTTGATCTGATATTTGCCGATCCACCCTACAATCTACAACTCCAGAACGAACTCATCCGCCCCAACCAGACTGTTGTTGATGCCGTTACAGATACTTGGGATCAGTTTGCTGATTTTGCCGCCTATGATCACTTCACTGAGCAGTGGCTCTCTGCGTGCCGTCGCATCCTCAAAGACGACGGAACCATCTGGGTGATTGGGTCGTACCACAATATCTTTCGAGTAGGCAAGATCATGATGGATCTAGGCTATTGGATACTCAATGATGTGATTTGGCATAAAACCAACCCCATGCCCAATTTCCGAGGAACACGCTTCCAAAATGCCACCGAAACGATGATCTGGGCAAAAAAATCACGTGAACAGAAAAAGTATACGTTTCACTATCAGGCAATGAAGCACTTTAACGATGAAAAGCAGATGCAGAATGTCTGGTATATCCCATTATGCACGGGCGCAGAGCGAATCAAGATTGATGGCAAGAAAGCCCATTCGACCCAAAAGCCCGAAGCCCTGCTCTATCGCGTGCTGGTAGCTTCGAGCAATCCAGGCGATATGGTGCTTGATCCCTTTTTCGGTTCAGGAACCACGGGGGCAGTGGCGAAAAGGCTGCAACGCAACTATATCGGGATCGAACGATCCGCTGAGTATGTCGAGATTGCCCGCCAGCGGATCGCGGCGATCACCGCTACGTGCTTAGAGGATAGTACACTTCAGACCAAATCGAAGCGTAATGCCCCGCGCATCAGCTTTGGGCAGCTTATCGAGGCACACTATATCCGTGTTGGGCAGCCGATCTTTTCCCAAGACCGCAGCGTAACCGCAATTGTCAAAGCCGACGCACAGCTTATCTGTAACGCTCAGACGGGTTCCATCCACAAAATAGCCGCCAGCGTGCAGAATAGGGCAGCCGCGAATGGCTGGGAGTACTGGTACTATGAAGATGCGGCTGGTAATCTGGTGAGTATTGATGAACTGCGCGAGCAGTATCGGCGTGAGAACTATGTGGAGTGACGGCTCCAGGGCATGTGCAAAGTCCTTGGGGCTACGCCCCAATCCCCACTTTTTGTTGTTGTTTTGCGGCGAAGCCGCAAAACAACAACAAAAAAGATCTTCGGGGGTGGCGAAGCCACCCCCGACCCCCCACCGGAGGTGACTTTGCACATGCCCTGGTGACGGCTCAACTGCATCTTGTGCAAATTGCCGACAAGACGTATGATGGCGGGTCGTACCATGGGTGGTTGACGTGTGGCAATGCTGTGTTATAGTTATTTTGTAGTTAATATCACAAGAAACAATACTACACCCATCCACCCGTGCAGACATGCGCAGCATGCTGGGTGTTCCCCCAGCGACGTACCGCTGCATATCAGAGTTGTATGGCACTAGGAAGGAACAGCCGCATGGCTGCGTACCAGTTTAATGGCACGAGCGTAACGCCAATGACCAGAGCGAGTGAGATCGGAGATAGCCGGGGATCGCAGCCCAACGGGCAGAGTATGGATCTTCTCGAACTCTTTGAGCGTGCCAACCTCACCGCAGATCTACGGGCGGTGGAGGATCTGCTCATCGCACGTTCTCAATCACGTTCGCACCTGATCACAGAAGCCGGTGTTCATACGGTACGTTCTGGGGGCAAACGCCTGCGTGCCGCCATGGCGCTGCTGGCCGCCCAACTCGGCAACTACCAACTGAGCCACGTCATCCATGCCGCAGCATCGGCGGAACTGATCCATGCCGCCTCCCTCGTCCATGATGATCTGGTCGATCAGGCCGCCCGCCGCCGCGGACGGGTCACGGTGCATGCCCGCTGGGATAACGATGTTGCCCTGATGGTTGGTGATTACTTCTTTGCCCTCGCCTCTGCCGAGATGTCGCTCAGCCCCGATCCGCGCATCATTACCTTCTATGCCCAAGCCGTACAGGTGATTGTTGAAGGTGAACTTAGCCCGGTGATGGTGGCAGAACCAGCCGAGACCGCGCTCCGCCAATACTTCTACAAAACCGGGGCGAAGACGGCGGTGCTCTTCGAGGCGGCCTGTAAAGCGGGGATGGCGGCGGGTGGCGGCGATGATGCCCAGATTGCGGCGCTCGCAGGTTATGGCTTCGATGTTGGGGTGGCCTTCCAAATTGTTGATGATGTGCTCGATTTTATTGGGAATGAGCATACTCTAGGCAAACCCGCTGGTAATGATCTGCGCCAGGGTACTATTACGTTGCCCCTTATCTATGCCCTCCAAACTACCGGTAGCCCCCGGTTGCGGGCACTTGTCGAACAGCACCTTACCGATGATGCCACGATTGAAGCCGCTATCCGCGAGGTCTTAGCGGCGGGTGGGGCGACTGCGGCGATGGACGAGGCGCGACGCTATGTGGATCAGGCTATCCAGCACTTGAGTATATTCCCCGATTCGCTGGCTCGCCATACCCTGATCACGCTAGCCCAGTTTGTCCTGGATCGCGAAGCGTAAGCACGGTATCCGTCTTGCGCCCGATTGCATAAACCAAGAACATCAGGTATCCTTACTATCAGGATACCTGATGTTTTTGTTTCGTGTGAAGGGCCATCCCATGTCC
>RRYU01010009.1_pt1 | contig 36078 bp, 35 predicted proteins | sample 2162651 | NCBI WGS metagenome assembly RRYU01 (sample SAMN10267283, study PRJNA491782) | microbial mat metagenome | isolation source: biomat in the production well | place: Japan: Minami-Kanto gas field, natural gas well KTG3 | collected 2017-06
CCGTTTGCTGGAGCTGATGGAACTGGAAAGCGCCCTGCGCCAGGCCCTCGACAACAACGAATTTGTCCTCCATTATCAACCCCAGGTCGACCTGAAAACCGGTCATATCTGTGGCTGTGAAGCTCTGCTGCGCTGGCAGAGTCAGCAGGGCATGATCAATCCCGAGCAATTCATTCCGCTGGCGGAAGAAACCGGTCTGATTGTGCCCATCGGCACCTGGGTGTTAGAAGAGGCCTGCCGGCAGAACCTGGCCTGGCAGGCCGAAGGGCTGGGTCCTATGCCCATCTCGGTCAACCTGTCGGCGCGTCAGTTTGAGCAAAACAACCTGACCGCCATCGTTCGGGACGCCCTTGATAGCAGCGGCATGCCTGCTGAGCTGCTGGATCTGGAACTGACCGAAAGCCTGGTGATGGATGATCCTGACATGGCGCAAACAGCCCTGAAGGAGCTCAAAGAGCTGGGGGTTCGTTTAAGTCTCGATGATTTCGGTACCGGTTATTCCAGTCTGCTGTACCTGCGCAAATTCCCCTTTGATTACCTGAAAGTGGACCGGGGTTTTGTTGCGGATATTACTTCGGATGCCTCAGCGGCGGCCCTGATGAACGGTATCATCAACATCGCCCGCAATCTTAATCTGCAAATAGTGGCAGAGGGGGTTGAAACCCGGGAGCAATTAAACCTTCTGGTCGCATCCGATTGTGATATTCTGCAAGGATTCTTGTTCAGCAAGCCGGTACCGGCAGAACAGTATGCGCAGTTGCTGCGTACCGGCGCTTGCCTTAAGGATGTTGGCATAGCATCTTAAAATCAGGGAGAATAAACGCATGAAAATGGCCGTTGGGACACTGCTCTTTCTGCTGCTAATGGGAGGGTCTCCCTTTGTTGCACACGAGTTGCCCAGCTTCATCCGGGCAGTGACGGCTGTGGCTTCGGACTGACCCTGGCAAAGTAAATTGTTGAGCGTTATCAGGGCCACATCCGGGTGGATTCGGCAGAATCCAGCAACGAGAGCTGTTTTAGCCGGGCGCATTAGAACAAGGAAATACAACAGAGGAATCGCACCATGAACGATAACACCACCATCCAGATCCTGATTGTTGAAGATGAACCGGCCCACGCCGAGATGATCAGTTTTCATCTTGAACGAGCCGGCAATATGGACATTCGGCTGGCAGCAAGACTGGACACTTGCCTGGAAGCCGTCGCCTCTTTTGCCCCCGATATTATTCTGGTTGATCTGCATCTGCCCGATGGAGGTGCTATTGATCTCTTATCCAAAATGGACGGTAAGATTCCGATCATCACCATGACCTCACGCGGTAGCGAAGAACAGGCGGTTGAAATTCTCAAAGCTGGAGCGCTGGACTACCTGACCAAATCTCCGGAAACCTTTGCTTCCATGCCACGTATTGTTGAACGGGCAGTGCGTGAATGGAGACTGCAACGTAAAATTTATCAGGCCAATGAAAACATTCATGCACAAAAAGCTCTGGTGGAGGCACTGCTCCAGAATACAGCGACCCCGGTTTTTGTTGTTGACCCGCAGCATCAGGTCCTGATCTGGAACAGGGCCTGCGCAGAACTGACCGGGGTCAAGGCGGCAGATGTCGTCGGCACTGACCGCCACTGGACGGCTTTTTACGAGCACAAACGTCCTTGCCTGGTCGATTTGCTCCTTGATGGAGGTCCGCCCGAGCAGATAATTGAATTGTATCCACAGCACTCACGCTCCAAATTACTGGAAGAAAGTTTACAGGCTGAAGGGTGGCGTAGCGGAGCCGACGGTCAACCTGTTTATCTGACCTTTAACGCGGCCCTGGTGCGCGGTACCGATGGCACCGTGATTGCGGCAATTGAAACACTACAGGACATTACCGCACGCAAAAAGATGGAAGAAGAGCTGGAGCAGGCCAATCGTGAGTTAAAACAGGCCCATGTTCAGCAACTGCAATCGGAAAAAATGGCCTCCATCGGTCAACTGGCCGCCGGTGTTGCCCACGAGATCAACAACCCCATCGGTTTTGTGACCAGCAATCTGGGCAGTCTGGAAAAATACGTTACAAAGCTCAATGAGTTCATTACCTTTTTGAGTAGTGACTTCATGGACAACCTGGACCCTGAACAACGGGAACAGATTGCCCTGCGGCGCAAACAGCTTAAAATTGACCTGGTCCTCGAAGATATCGGTGACCTGCTTACCGAGTCACGCGATGGGGTTGAGCGGGTTGGAAAAATTGTCCGGGATTTAAAAGGCTTCTCCCGCGCAGATGAGGCGGAGCTCAAGTTGGCCAATGTTGAGGAGTGTCTGGAAAGCGCCATCAACATTGCCTGGAACGAAATCAAATACAAGGCCACGCTAACCCGCGATTTTGCCGAATTGCCGGTTATCCTCTGCTATCCTGGTCAGTTGAGCCAGGTGTTTGTCAACATGCTTGTCAATGCCGCCCAGGCGATTGACGGCCAGGGCACCATCGATGTGACCACCTGGCAAGAGGGTGATCATGTTTTGATCCGAATCAACGACAGTGGCTGTGGTATTTCCAAAGAGAACTGTCAACGGATTTTCGATCCCTTTTTTACCACCAAGGAGGTTGGCAAAGGCACTGGTCTGGGCTTGAGTATTACTTACGACATTATCAAGAAGCATCAGGGCGAGATCCATGTTGCCAGCCTGGAAGGCGAAGGCACCAGCTTCACCATCAAGCTCCCGGTACAGATGAATCCCAATCCGGAACAGGGGCACGGTTATGATCCACAACCATTAACCTGATGGTTGGAACATGTTACTCAACTACACGTGGGGGAAATAATGCCGAACAAGAACACCATTGCGCATGTCAACCTAGACAACATTCCGCCCATGCCACGGGTCGCTGCCGAGATCATGAATCAACTCAAAGCCGCCGATTCATCGGCCGATCGCCTCGCTGATATCCTTGCTTCAGATCCGGCGGTGGCCGCGCGGGTGCTGCGCATCGCCAACTCTTCCTTCTACAGCATGTCCCGGCAGGTCACGAACCTGTCAATGGCGGTTGTCGTGCTGGGGGAACGGACCCTGAAAAATCTGGTGCTGGCGGCCAGTTTGCGCGGCCTCAACCGGGAGTTCGGCCCAAGGGAAAAAATGCTCTGGGAAGATTCCATGGTATGCGCACTGGCCTCACGTTTTTTGGCCCGTACCCTGGCAGTGGGTGACCCGGAAGATGCGTTTGTCGCCGGACTGTTTCGCCATATCGGATTGATTGTCATGAACAATCAGCCCGAGCGGAATTTTGATCCTGTATTTGACCTGCTGCGTCAAGGCAGCGATTCATCACCCGCAGAGTGCGCCGAATTTGGTGCAACCCACGCAGCTATCGGAGCAGCGGTTCTGGAACATTGGAATCTGCCTGAAAACCTGAGCGTTGTTGCTGCTCACCACGACAATCCACAGCTGGGCACTGTCACTGATACGACGCACTTGCATATGATCGCGGTGGTTAATATTGCCGGGATCATCCCCGGCGTTTTCGGACTTTTCGGATCCCCCTGGAAAACGGATTTTTCTGTGTTGCCCGGGGTGCAACAGCTGTCGTTGACCACTGAAAAATTAACGGATTTGATTGACGAATTTCACACCATTTTCAAACAAAATCGCCGGGAGTTTCTGGCTTGAACAGGGAGCAATAATGCCCGATCAAATCAAAATCCTCTTTGTTGACGATGAAAAAAACATCCTAAAGTCCCTTCGTCGCACCTTCATGGAAGAACAAAACTATGACATCTATCTCGCCGAATCCGGCGCTGAAGGGTTGCAGGTTCTTGACAGTACCGACGATTTCCGGCTGGTTATCTCCGACTATCGGATGCCGGGAATGAACGGTGTCGAATTTCTGCGTCAAGTTAATGATCGCTGGCCGGACACGGTTCGCATTGTCCTGTCCGGCTATGCCGATACGGCAGTTGTTGTGGAAGCGGTCAACCTCGGGCATATCTACAAGTTTATTCCCAAACCCTGGGACGACAATGAACTGCTGATGACCATCAAGGCAGCATTGGATTATCAGCGACTGCGCCGGGAAAACAGCTCACTGAATGTTCGGCTACAGGAAAAAAACAAGGAGCTGGAGTATAAAAACCACGAACTGACAGATCTTAACAATCACCTGGAAAGCTTGGTTGACCAGCGAACAAAAGCTCTTGAGTTGCGCAATCGGATTCTGCAGCTCTCGCAATCAATTCTCGATGTGCTGCCACTGGCGGTTTTCGGGATTGATGCAGAAGACTGGATTGTTCATGGCAATAACGCCGGCTGCACTCTTTTTTCCCAAGTCGAAGGTGGTCCACTCGGTTTCCAGCGTCAGGAGGTTTTTCCGGAAAATATCAATGCCATGATTGACAGTGTGTTAGACGGCCATCATCAGCAGACAAGGAAAGTCAACATCAATGGGCAGCATTACTATGGTCAGGCCCGGCTGCTAGGTCATACAGCTGCCCAGGGAGTTGTTTTAACCTTGATTCCCGATCCTTCAACATAGGCCAGAGGGTAATAATGGAAACCGCAGCAACTATTACAGAAACAAAAATTCTGCTGGTTGATGATGAGCCCAACATTACCAAGGCACTGCGCCGCCTGCTAATGGAGGTTGATCATTACGATATTATGACCGCAACATCCGGTGGCGATGCCCTTAAACTGCTCCAAGAACACTCCGATGTCGGGGTCATTATTTCTGATCAGCGCATGCCGCAGATGACAGGTGTTGAGTTTCTGGCGCAGGCGCGGAAGCTGGTCCCTGATGCCGTTCGCATTCTATTGACCGGCTATGCTGACATCGAAGCGTCTATCAATGCCATCAACAAGGGGGCGGTTTTTCGGTATCTGACCAAGCCCTGGGATGATCAGGATCTGTTGGATGTTGTCGCCGAGGCTGTCCGCAGCTTTCAGTTGATTGCTGAAAATGAACGGCTGAACAAACTGGTCGCCAAGCAAAACATCGAGTTGCAGGAGTGGAACAGTCGGCTGAAGCAACGGGTCCTGGATCAGACCGCCCAGATTCGCGCTAAAGGCGATGCCCTGGCCGAGTCAAATCAGCTGTTACGGCGCAGCTTCAGCCAAACCATTGAAGCCCTGTCGGGGCTGATTGAGATACGCGATCGTCGTACCTCCGGCCACAGTCGTAACGTTTCCGAGCTGGCAGTGGCCATGGCCGGCAAATTACAGCTTGATGAAAAAGAAACCGAAAAAATCCGTTCAGCCGCCCTACTCCACGATATCGGAAAAATTGGTTTAGCTGAACGAATTCTGGCAATACCGCCATCTCAATTGAACGGCAACGACCTGAAAGAATATCGTCTGCACCCGGTCCGTGGACAGGCTGCCATTGATATGGTTCCTGCCTTGCGCGATGTCGGCGTTGTGATTCGCCACCATCATGAATATTATAACGGTAGCGGTTTCCCCGATGGTCTTCGCAGCCGCAGAATCCCCTTTGCCTCCAGAATTCTTTGCGCCGCCGACACATTTGAACGGGCGCTAGCTTATTATCCCGAAAAGGTTGCCCTCGAATCGGCCCTTGCGGAAATTGCCCCACAGTGGGGGGATACTCTTGACCCCGATTTACGTGACGTTCTCGAAACAGTTGCCCCGGAGATATTCTGTCATCTGGAAATTTCTGCCGAGGTACTAAAAATCAACGTAAAACCCAAAGAACTGAAACCCGGAATGCAGTTATTGCAGGACCTCTACAGCGGCACCGGGGTTCTCTTATTGAAGAAAGGAGCATTTTTTGATGAAGTCGCTATTGCCTCGGTTCAGCGGCGTTATCAGATTGATCCTTTTGATGTCACTATTCCGGTCCTGATTCAACCCCCAATATAAGGTCAGGATGACGACCGTCATAACCAAAGAAAGTTGCTTATATCGTAGCATCCCCGATACTCTGATAGACTAGAAGGCAGGAACATCGTAAGCTTCCTCAAAAGTCAGGCATGTTAAAAGTAGGATTTCCGGCATATTGTTGCCCGAAGGCTCTTAATAAAATAGACGAATTTTACCGAGAAGCAGATCATCCGCACTCTCAAATAAAGTAAAGTCGGCGCCTATCTGATTGCCGAGCACTGCCTATCTGTGTAGGGCAGTTGACGCTTTGTCGGTTTGTCTCGGGCGGCCAATTATGAACCTCGGTCAGGTGCAGACTGGGATGGGGCTTGGGCCTGAACACAGCGAGCGTACCTTCAACCTTTTCTTCCAACTAAAACCGAATAATGACGGCAGTGGTCTGGGTCTTGCCCTGGAGAGGAAAATCATCTCCATCTACCAAGGACGCATCTGGATTGAGTCAGCTGGCGAAGGACAAGGCAGCTGCTATATGTTTACCCTGACGGTGGCACTGGATAAAAACGATAAGGCGATCTGACTAGAGTAGAGGGGGGGACGGGTCATGTTATCTGCGAGAGAAGAAGGCCTTTGCCCAGAACAACGATAAACCAATCCCACAACTCACGAAATTCTACACAAACAGCAGCCCAACCTGAAATCATCAAGTTGGGCTGTCTTGCATTTTGCTCTGCAATTAAGTCTTACATCACCTAGAATTTATCATCCATGACCATATGGGGCAATTATCGCGAGTAGGACGTCTCGTATGGCCTGTGAGGGTGTGGCTGAAATTGCCGCTGAATGACTAAAAATCTACTGGATCATCAGGTATCAATTTGATCGACATGCTCCATTAGATCGCCAATCTGGCATTTAAAAAAAATACACAGTTTGTCGATGTTGTCGGTTGTCGTGTTGTAATTGCGCTGATTTGCAATTTTCGAAAGAGTCGTTCGGTGTATTCCCGTTTCAGTGGCAATTTCTTCGAACGTCAACCTATTGCCTGTTCGAAAATGATAATCGGCCATCAGTTCACGCAATCTGTAGCGAATCACATGTAACTCCTTTCATTGTTCATCAATTCAAGCTTTATCAAAATACCCTGATGCTGGACACATATCAAGTAACAACCGATGAATGCTCGATGCAAATGTAAAAAAAAATCATAGAATGTGATTGACAGTCACTTAAGATCGATATATGATGTGTTTAACCATCAAACGTAGAAAGGAGACTACAATGGAACAGCAAACGTATTTAACAACAGAGGAATTGGCTAAAAGACTTCGTTATGACGCTCGCTACATTCGAACTGCGCTAAAAGATGCCGTTCTTATCGAAGGCATCCACTATATCCGGCCTTTTGGTCGACGGCGCGTTCTTTACATGTGGGACGCGATTGAACGAGACATGGTGAAGCAGTCCATGAATGAAAAACCAAGCATTCCAATGGCAAATGGAGGGGTCTGTTATGGGTAGCATTCGATCACGAGGAAAACTGCTGTTCTTTGATTTTCGCTACCAAGGAACTCGCTGCCGTGAGCAGACTCTCCTTGAGGACAATCCGACCAACAGGAAAAAGCTCGAATCGTTCATGGTCCAGATTGACCGGGAGATTCAGCAGGGAACTTTTCAGTATGAAAAGTATTTCCCCGACAGTAGCAACGCAGATCGTTTCTCTGATCGGGCTTCTGCGGCGCCTGTTCAAAAGAAACACAGGACAAGCCACTCTGCGACACCTTTATTCAAGGATTTTGCCCAGGAGTGGTATCAGGAGAATGAAATCGCCTGGAAGATCAGTTATCAGAAAACCGTCAAGGGCACTATTGATCGCCACCTGATTCCGGCGATTGGAGAAGAAGAAGTCAGCCGCATCACCAAGGGGGACATCCTTAAGTTCCGTTCCACACTCGCCAAAGTTTCGAACGGAAGCAAAGAAGGTCTGTCACCTGATCGCATCAACCACATCATGACGCCATTGCGTATGATCCTGAATGACGCAGCTGACCGTTTCCACTTTACCACGCCTTATGTCGGGATTAAATCCCTCAAGGTGCCAAAAACTGAAGTCGAGCCCTTCACGCTGGAAGAGGTGAACCTGTTTATCGCAAAGGTTCGGGCCGACTACCGTGACTATTATATCGTCCGCTTTTTCACCGCTATGCGCACCGGCGAGATTGATGGGTTGCAGTGGAAGTATGTGGATTTTGATCGGCACCAGATTCTGATCCGCGAAACGTTGGTTGAGGGCCGGATTGAAACGCCTAAAACGCCGGGATCCATCCGGGTGATTCAGATGTCAACGATGGTGGAAGAAGCCTTATTGCGCCAACGGAAGCTCACCGGTGAATTGAGGCAAAATGACCTTTGCCAAAAAAAATTTAACTCCTCCTGCACACCCTCTTTATTTGCCAGAACCGCTCAGGACCTTTCAAACCCCAGCACTGCCGCTTCATCCATCTGTTCCTTCAAGCCTCTCCCACCTACCATTGTCACCCCGAAAGGTCATCTGGTTTATGTATGATAAGTCATAGGTGATGTAGGACACGATATTAAAATAAAAACCAAGAAAGTCCAACCTAGTGAAACCAGGTTGAGGTTATGAATGTCGAGTATATGATCATAAATAAGGCGTTGCAGGCCAGAGGCCACCAAGGCTATTCAAAAATATGCATGTCGGCAAGCAAGATCACACTCATCACATTCTTGATGAAAGCAGCTTTTCCTTGAGACTGCGACAAGGAAAGCCTACATTGGTGGCCTTGGAATCCTCTTAGGCTCAATATCGTGTCGAAAAAGTTTACATAGCGTTGATCAAACAAGCTTAAGCTTTTTAACAAGCTGAAATATATAAATTAATTTCTTACGGCCTAGTCTTTGCAAGTTAGCGGAATCAAGTTTACATTTATAATTGTATATCGCCAAAGGGAGGGCGCAGATGAAACGTCAAATTCAACTTTTAACAACCCTTTTTTTTGTATTGTTTTCAATTTCTTTTGCTAATGCAACCATCATTACATTAGACGTTGATGCATACCTGAATAGTAGCTCAGGTTCAGGTAATGGGCTTGATACGGGACTCAGTCTAGTTAATGGCCAGCTCTTCTCCGTTTCTGCTGGTGAAGGGGATCTATGGAGTGCCGGGGCTTTGCCTAGATGGTCAAACGCAGATGGTCTTATTGGCGATCTTTTGGCTACGGGAACGGATGAATCAGGTCAGGCAACAAATACACTTATCGGTAGAGCTTTCGTGAACTGGACACAAAATGGTCTTACAGCACCTTACGGTTCCCTCGTTGGGGAGATAAACGGGGTGTTTTCACTTCTTGGAGCAAACTTTCTTGGTAACGCATGGGATACGGGCAATCTGTTTCTGTACTATTGGGATTCAAATAACTATGACAACTCTCAATTCATTACTGTAACCATAAATAATAACCCAGCCCCAGTCCCCGAGCCCGGCACATTACTTCTTCTCGGTAGCGGCCTTGCCGGTCTGGCCCTCTACAGACGCAGGATGAATAAATCGTAAAGTTTTTCGACAACTGTAAAAAATATCGACAAAGAATTGCGGGGCCAGCAATGGCTCCGCAATTTTACCACACAGGGGATACATCTCTGTGGTGCTTTTTAATTTTCATGAAAGTCAATTTGCATTATACGCATCAGCACTATCTCGCTATTGCCTCACCCACAATTTCTGCCTACTAACCAATCTTATAGATGATACCGCATTGATCAGAGGGATACCTGTCCCCCCTGTGTCAGCATAGTTGTCGCCTCAAATAAAAACTGAGAGGAGACAATCCATCAAGAAACAAACTCGGCATCAGCTGTTTAAAATTTCGGGAACAATCTCACTGATGCTGTCAATGAGAAGGTACTTTAACGCTAGCAGAGGGAGACCAACATGAATTTTTTGACTGTCAGACGCTATTTGCCCGTTGCTTTTCACTGAACCCTATAACGATGCTGATACACCGCATAAAAAGTGACGGGTACGACCACCAGAGTAAAAAGCGTCGAAGAAAATAAGCCGAAAATCAATGCCCAGGCCAAACCAGAAAAAATCGGATCCAGCGTGATGGGCCAAACGCCAAGAGCGGTGGTCAGCGCGGTCAGCACGATGGGTCGCAGGCGCACCGCGCCACTTTCGACGATAGCTTCGCGCAGGGGCATCCCGTCCGCCAGGGCGCCGCGGATAAAATCAATGAGCACCACTGCATTACGGATGACAATGCCGCCCAGAGCGATCATCCCGATCATGCCCGTAGCAGTAAAAAACACCGGGTCGGCAAAGCCATCAACCGGCCGGTCCATGAGCAGATTGAGCAGCCAGAAACCCGGCATGATGCCGATCACTGTAAAAGGAATGGACATCAGAATCAGCAATGGCAGCACAAAAGAGCCGGTCTGCAAAGCGAGCAGGATATAGACACCGAGCATGGCGGCACCAAAGGCCAGCCCCAGATCGCGGAACACACGGATGGTGATCTCCCATTCCCCTTCACCGGCCCACTCCACACCAATACCCGCCGGCGTCGATTGCTGCCGCAGTTTTTTCTGCATGTCGAGAATCGCCTCTCCTGGAGCCTGTCCCGCCATCTCGGCTGTCACATAGACCACTGGCCGCAGATTTTTATGGTAGATAGTCTGATCTTCGGGTCGTTCAACAAACCGGCCCAGTTCGGACAGGGGGACCATCTGACCGGTTGCACTGATCAGCTTAAGAAGGGCAAGGCTTTGTGCTCCGGTACGTTTTTCCCTGGGCAGAATGACCTTGACTAAGAGACGCTGACGCTCACGTTCAAGGTGCAGAGTAGCGGGACTACTGCCGCCGACCGCCAGCGAGAGAGTTTTCGTAATGGCGTCCGTACTGATGCCGTGCAGGGAGGCCTTTTCTTTATCGGGAATGAAGTCAAGACGCGTGCGCGGCATCTCGATGGTCGTGTCCAGATCAACGACAAAGGGTTCCTCAGCCATCACTCTGGTCACCTGACGGGTCGCATTCATCACATCTTCGTAATCAAGGCCCGGACCACCATAAACCTCTGCAACCACCGTCGCCAGAACTGGTGGACCGGGCGGTGTTTCGACGATCTGCAAGGTCGCTCCAAAGCGTTGCGCCAGATCTTCTAAATCGTTGCGCAGCCTTAAACCCAGGGCATGGCTTTGCATGCGTCGTTCGTCCTTCCCGACCAGATTGATGCGAATATCGGCAAGATGGGGCTGCTCGCGCAGGTAATAATGGCGCACCATGCCGTTGAAATCCATGGGCGAAGGACGACCGACGTAGGAAACGAAACTGGTCACTTCGGGGACGCTGCGCAGATAGTCTTGAAAAGCACGGACCATCCGATCAGTAGCCTCCAGCGTGCTGCCTTCTGGCAGATCCAGCACCAGTTGCAGTTCGTTTTTGTTGTCGAAAGGCAACATTTTCAGTGGCACCAGACGCAACATGGGCAGCGCCAAAGACAGAACCAGCAACACCAGAATGGCACCCATCAACATCCAACGCCAGTGGCCTGCGCCAAGAAAAGGTTCTACCACTGCACGATATCCGCGTTTCAGCCAGGAGGGGACACTATCCTGTCCATCCGGATCTTCACCATCGTTTTTTTTCATTCGTCGGCGAATCAGAGTATACGAGAGCCAGGGCACCACGGTAAGTGCGGCAAGGGTAGAAAAAGTGACCGTCAGAGGGACATTGGCTGCCATGGGCGCCATATAGGGCCCCATCATACCGGTGATGAAAAACATGGGAAGGAAGCAAATAATGATCGCCAGGGTTGAAATAATAACTGGTGGCAGCACCTCGCCAACGGCAAACAGGGTTGCCTCACGAGGCTTGTATCGTCCTCTGAGAATGTGGCGCTGAATGTTATCGACATTGGTGATGGGATCATCAACCACCAGACCCAACGATAGAATCAGGGCGAAAAGAGTCACCCGGTTGATGGTATAACCCAGCAGAAAATTGACGAACAGCGCCAGGGAAAAGCTTATAGGAACAGCAAGGGCAACAATGAATGCCTCACGGCGCCCCAGGGTGAAAGCCAGCACCACCACCACAGTAGCTACGGCAAAAAACAGTGATGTCAGCAGATCACTGACTTTTTCCTGGGCAGTTTGACCATAGTTGCGCGTGACCTCGACGAAAACTTCATCCGGAATCACGGATTCTTTGAGCTCATCCAGGCGCTTCAGAATAGCATCGGCAACTTCGACGGCGTTAGTTCCCTTCTTTTTCGCCAGAGCCAGGGTCACCGCTGGATAGGCACCGATGGCGGCGGCCGGGGAGATCTTCCGGGGATCAAGCGCAGCAGCAGGATGCTGCGGATTGCGTTCGAGAAACAGAGCGGAAAACCCGATGCGCGAATAATTGTCTGCCTCCTGTGGGCCATCGAGTACACGGGCTACATCGCGCAGATACACAGGGCGCCCGTCATGCACCCCGACCACCAGTTGCTCGACATCCCGGGCTGTTTGCAGAAAAGCGCTGCTGACCACGCTGATGTCACGATTGGCTACTGAAAAGCTCCCGGCCTGTACTGAAGTATCGGCAGCACGCAGTGCCGCAGCCACCTGCAGAGGTGAAACCCTGCGCGACGCCAACCGGGCCGGATCAAGTTCGACCCGCACTTCACGGCTACGTCCGCCGACCAGATCCGAGCGTGAAATATCATCGACTTCGGTCAGCCGTGCCAACACCTCGCGACCGATGCGGTGCAGGTCGAAATCGTTGTAATGTTCAGAATAAAGAGTCAGATTGACAATGGGAACATCATCGATTTCCACCGGCCGGATGACCCATCCCTGAACGATGGGCGGCACCTGCTCGATATTCATCCTGATCTTGTTGTGTAATTTGACCAGAGAGCGCTCACGGTCTTCGCCGACATGAAAACGTACGGTGACAATGGCAACACCATCGCGGGACATGGAATAGACATATTCGACCCCGTCGATCTGCCAGAGAAGTTTTTCCAGCGGCGTCGAGACCAGCTGTTCAACCTCTCGGGCCGACGCGCCGGGCGCCTGCACAAACACATCGGCCAGAGGAACGACAATCTGCGGCTCCTCCTCGCGAGGAGTTAGCAGCAGTGCTGCCAACCCCAGCAATAGAGCAAAAATGATCATGAGAATTGGCGGTTGCGGCTGCAAAAACGGCGCAACCATGCGTACAATCAACCCTTGAGGTGCGGCTCCTTGCTCACTCATGGCCGAGTTCCGCGCAGCAGAAGTTGCTCATCACCGTTTAGGCCGGAGAGAATTTCTACTTCGTCCTCCATGCGGACCCCGGTGGTGACCAACAGAGTTTTGATACGTTCCTCTTCGACAACCTGCACCATGTCAAGCTGACCGACCCGCAAGACGGCAGCGGCGGGTACCAGAACAGCGGGGCGTGCATCAAGCGGTACCCTGAGACGCCCGAACATGCCGGTAAAAAGTCCTTGACGATCAGATAGGGCAACCTTGACGACAAAGCTGCGTGTGAGTGGATCGGCACCAGGGACAATCTCTTCTACAATCCCCTTAACTGAGCGGTCGGCGACCCGTACGTTGATGTCCTGATCCAGAGAAAGTCGCCCGATAAGCGACTCCGGCACCAGAGCTTCAAGGCGCAGCGACTCTTCTCCCTGCAACGTCAACAGCACTTTGCCGGGCATGGCCAAATCACCGGGATCAACGTGACGCTCCACGACTTGTGCCTGCATCGGCGCGAGGATCCGAGCATAATCAAGAGCTACGGCCGCTTCATCGACACGTTGCCTGGCTCCCGCAACACCTGCTTCGGCCGCGACCAGTGCAGCCACCGCCTGCGCCAGGGCAGCTTGGGTCTTTTCCCGTTCAGCCTCAATGGCTTCCATCTCTTGCCGGGTAGCGGCCTGCGCTTTCAGAAAACTGCGGATCCGCTGGTATTCCGCCAGGACACGTGTTTCTGTGGCACGGGCCGCATCAATCGCACGCTCCGCCTGAACCTTCTGCTGAACCTGTGCGTTGAGATCCTGCCGGGCCTGCTGATAGCGCGACTGCAAGCTACGATCATCGATTTTTACCAGCAACGCGCCCCTGTCAACGAGATCACCGGAACGCACTGCGACCTGTTCCACGCGACCGGTCAGCTGAGACTCAATGCGCCCGGTGGTGCGTGTCTGCAGGGTGCCAACCGCCTCATAATACTGGGGCAGTGCAACTTTTCGTGCGGCTACCTGTTCTTCATCTACAGGAGGAGCTGAAGCGGGCGAGTGGGCGTCCTCCGGTCCGATCTGCCCGGTACTGAAAAAGCCACCCATGTAGAGAATCAGGCCGATCAGCAGCAGGCCGCCGATGATGGACGGAATCCAGCGCTTCAGCATATTTTTCTTTACGCTAGCCTGTGTCATTGAACGCCTCCCGCTGACTCCGCAGCAAAATGTCTCTCGCCCACCGCCCGCGCCAGTTCCGCGAGGGCACGCAAATGATCACGCTCAGCGGCAGCCGCTGACATGCGACTGCGACGAAGAGACAGTTCGGCCTCCAGATAACGCGTGACCTCAGCCGCGCCCCCCGCAAAACGTGTTTGCACCAGTGAAAAGGCCTCTTCGGCCTGATTCACTGACGCAATCGTTACCGCCTGATGCGCTACGGCTTCTTCGACTCCCAACCAGGCCTTACGCACCTCCAATTCGATGTTCCGGCGCAGGTGCCGTTTAGCGGCCAGACTCTCCTGTACCTGTCCGCGTGCACCTTCTTGTCGTGCCGAGGTAGCAAATCCGGAAAAAATATCCCAACTCAAACGAGCCCCCAAAGTCCAGTTAAGCTGATCGGCTTTGTAAGTCAAATCAGGATCATCATGGTAAAGACGTGCTACCAGATCAAGGCGCGGCAGATATTCGGAGCGGGCAATTCCTTGTTCCAGGCGTGCACTCTGCAGGCTCTGCCGGGTACCGGCCAATTCGGCGCGGCGAGTAAGAGCACGCTCAAGGGCCTGGGCATAATCTTGGGGAGGCACATAGGAAAAACTGCTGGGGATGATTTCCAGGGGTGCATGGGCATCGCGATCAAGCAGCACCGCCAGGGCCGCCTGCAGCCTTTGTTGATGTGTCCTGGCACGAATAATCTCTGACTGCGCCTCGGCCCGACGCACCTGCAGAGACAATAGATCCGCACGCAATAGACTGCCCCCGGCAAGACGCACTTCTGCCAGTTCGATCTCACGCTCAATCAGGTCAAGACTCTGCTGAGCGATATCCATCAGCGTTTGCGCCGTCAGCAGAGTAAGATAGGTGTCGATGACTGCTGCTTCAAGCTGATTGGCAAGCGCGACCCGTGCGCTGTGCGCCTGTTCAAGACCTAGCTGAGCCTGCTGGTAGCGCAACTTGTCGCGACCACCCGCATAGAGATTCAATTGCGCCTGAATCCCAGCCTCCCAATTATCGAACTGTCCCGGTTCATTGAAATCCACTTGTGCAGGCAACTGACGGGCATCGATGGTTTTAAACAGATAGGCGGAAGGAGCGTCACCACGCAGGTATTCCAGTGAAACGTCCACCTGTGGCCAAAACGCCGCCCGACTCTCCTGCACGGCTGCACGGGCCTGGATGATGCGCGCTTGGGCCTGCTCCAGCGCCGGGTTTGCGGAACGCGCCAGGCTCAGGGACTGTTCCAGGGTGAGAATTTCGGCGTCGGTGCCGGAAGCCGCTGTCCATAAGAACAGTAGTAGCGACAAATGCACAAATGCCCGTACGATCTTCGAGTATTCCATAAAAATATCTCGACAAAAATAAGGGGGCAAATCATTTAAACGATCCAACCGCCCGATACCTTAGAGAGCGGTGATCACCTTTTTCAGTTTGTCGCGTATCTGATCGGCAATCGTGCCGAGTTCCGGATTGCTGATGGCCTGCATCGAGGCGACAGGGTCGACCGCTGAAACTTCGATCCTCCCGTCTGGAAGCTCTCTTATGATGACATTGCAGGGGAGCATGGTGCCGACATGTGGCTCAACCTGCAACGCCTGGTAAGCAAAACTCGGATTGCAGGCCCCGAGGATCTTATAGGGGGTGAAATCGACATCCAGCTTCTTCTTCAGGGTTGCTTGTACGTCGATCTCTGTCAGCACTCCGAACCCTTCTTTCTCCAGATGTCCAAGCAGCCATGTTTCAGCTTCGGCAAAGCTCGTGTCCACTTGTCGGCTGATATGATAGTTCATGAAATGATCTCCTTTTGCAGATTGTTGATCCAGATGTTGTAATCTCCAAGCTTGATCTGGCCTCGATATCTGAAAAATAGTCTTATCAATCCAAGACAATTTTTCTGTGGCAGTATTCAGATATTATGATTTCCAGCTTTTTCTTTCGGCCAATCTGAAAACGCTATGAAATAAAGCAAAACGAGATTGGCGACGGGAACCAGCATTAGAATCCCCAGCCAGCCCGGATAGCCTACGCGCTGGCAGATACGCCAGACCGGGATGACGACCACAATGGCGATCACCAGCATCCACAGCCAGTGTCCAGCCCACATTGTGTTGTTAAACATATGATTTCCCATCATGGTATGAACCTCCTTTTCAATTTCGGTTTTTTAGTGGTGGTGTTCATGCGATTCGTCCTGATCTGACTTTCTGGCTCCCGCCGTCTTTTTCAGGAAGATCTGCTCGCCGATCGCAATGACGATCATCGCAATAACAGCAACACCAATCACAAAGGGGTCAGAATTCAGCTTGACCCAGACAAAACCACTGAGGGCAAGCATATCAAGAAAAATGGCTACCGCTGGCACCCAGGAAATTGCCAAAGATACCGGCGCCAATCATGACACCAGTTCCCAACATTACGGTTCCTAGTAGTGTCAGACTTCCTTCCCGATAATCTGTTGCTCTGTCTTTTTGCTCAGCCACGCACGCTCCGGTTGCTTATATAAGTCAAGATTGATCGAATTGTTTGTATATGTGGTTAAACAAGGCCCCTTTGATGAGTATACCGTGACCTTGCGCAGCCGCAAGGCATTGCTGATAACCGAAACAAAACTGAAAATCATGCTGGTGGCAGCGATCATTAAGCTTAGCAGGCTCACAAAAAAAGGATTGGTCTCTCCCGCTGCGTAGGGGAACGCTAGTTTGCGTTGTAAGACATAGATAGAGTCATAACTTCAGATTGGATGCCCGCACGCTGTTGGCTTAAAAACAAGACCAGACCAGAATGCATGGAATTTAGGATTATCGTCTTCGGGTAGCCTCTGTGAGGTGAAAACTTTTGCTTCATCTGGAGATAGAAAATTCTTCGGCTTTAACAAGTGAGTGGGCAGCTTTCCTATCCTCATGAACATAGCAAGGGATGTGTGGGCGTTTATTTTTCTGCCGGTCGTTTATGTTTTCTAGGCTTTTGATTGATAGATAGATAGGAGCTGCTATAAAGAATTATAGAGTGCTTCGAATCCAATAATTTTTCGACTACAAGTGTCGAGTACTTTCAAAGGATTGAATTTCTATGATGCAAAAATATTTACGTAACTTGCACCGGTACGCAGGCCTCCTTTTTGCCCCATTTATTTTTTTGCAAACAATAAGCGGACTGGTTTTGACGTTCGGTGTGTTTCGGCAAGTCGATGAGACACTGGCCGATGCAGCGCCGGAAGCTGTCAGTAGCACCTGGAATGTTTTGATATTGGGGATGCACTACGGCCCAGGCACCATTGGTTGGATTTATCATTCGCTGATTGGTCTGGCGTTGCTCTGGCTGATTGTCAGTGGAGTATGGATGTGGACCGATTCGTTTTTGAGAAAAAAGCGGGCTGAAAAACAGAAGCAGGATTCGTGACCGCCACAGACTGACAGATCATGATGATATTAGTCGGGGTGGATGTCGGCTCGGCGATAATAAAGATAATTTGCGTGAAGTTTGACAACTAAGGACTTCGTGTTACGGTTTGCTTAAAGGTGGGTGACCATCTCCCATCGCTGAATTGTTATGAACTGAGTTTGCATACGAGGGCGTGTTGTTTTCTGATGAAAACAGTAAACATATCTCTTAAAAAGTTTTTTCAGGAAAAAATTAACGAAGGAGGAAAATCATGTCTGTTGTTAAGGTTATTGAAGTTCTGTCACAATCGGATAAAAGCTGGGAAGATGCCGCCCATCGCGCAATAGATGATGCGGCTAAATCAGTCAAAAATATCGAGTCGATCTACATCAAGGAAATGAAAGCCGAGGTTGTGAACAATAGAATCTCCAGTTATCAAATCAATGGTAAAATTTCCTTTGTTGTCGGTTAAGGACTGCTTTTCCCCTTTTTATTGAGTGAAATCAAAGTCGCCACTGGACACGAGCCATCCGGGGCGACTTTTTTAATCATACAGAGGTTAAATTTCCCACAGCTTGCCGGGTCTAAAGTTCAGAAGGAAACCTGCTGAAGCAACGAGCTTTTTAGGGATCATTTACTAATATGGATGAAATCAAGATCTATGAAGAGGTGATCAGGCTGAAAAAAGCCGGGCACACCGGCGTGTTAATAACCGTAATAGACAGTCAGGGTTCGACCCCACGCAAGGCCGGAGCAAAAATGTTGGTTCGCGGCGACCGCAGCACTCTGGGCACGGTTGGCGGCGGAGCGGTTGAACAGCGCGCCTTGCGTAGTGCTGAGGATGTTTTTGCCTCCGGGCGCTCACAAATAATCACGTGCGAACTGACTGAAGCTCATGGCCTGACCTGTGGCGGCAACCTACGCCTTTACCTTGAGCCTCTGGCACCCGTTCAGCGGCTGCTGGTTGTCGGCAAAGGGCACATTGCGCAAGCCCTGAGTGAGCTTGGGCCCCGCACGGGATTTACTGTGACCCTGATTGAACCGCCGACCAATGAGGATGGCTGGCCTGCATTGCGAGAAGAAATCCGTTCTCTTGCCAACGGCCTGACGAGTTACATCGTTATCGCCTGCCCTGGCCATGATCAGGATTTTGCTGCAGCGCGTGCTGCGCTGGAAACCGGCGCCGGCTTTGTCGGTGTGGTCGGTAGCCATCGTAAACGCAAAAGCATGGAAAATTATCTCAGGGCGCAAGGTTGTGCGACTGACGCCATTGCCGCGATCGCATCGCCGGTGGGACTCGATCTCGGAGCAGAGACGCCGGCGGAAATCGCCCTGAGCATTCTGGCGCAGCTGGTGCAGAACTATCGGCGGCAGGATGCGTCGTGACCAGAAATCTCACAGCCATCGTTCTGGCTGCCGGACGGTCGCGGCGCATGGGCAGCAGCAAGCCGCTTCTGCCGCTGGGGGAGCGAACGGTACTCCAGCAGGTACTCCTCGCCCTGGAAGAAGCTCAGTCCGATCGGATTCTGGTGGTTCTTGGCGCGCAGGGCAAACCCATTGCCGACAGCCTGGCCGGTTTTGCCGTTTCCATCCTCTGGAATCGGGCAGAGAACAGCGAGATGATCGATTCCTTGCGCACGGCGCTACCGCTTTTGCCGCAAAAGGAGCACGGCGTGATCATTTGCCTGGGAGATCAGCCGTTGATTGCCCCTGCAACGTACCGGCACCTGGCTGACCACTATCAAGCTCATCCGGAGGCCATCGTTCAGCCGCGCTGCAAGGGTCGCAAGGGACATCCGGTACTGGTGCCAAGTAAGCTTTTGCGTGAACTTGCGACGTATCCCACCTTGCGTGACCTGCTGACAGTCTATGCCGAACGTCTGCAGCTGGTTGATGTCGATGATCCGGGCATCCTGATAGATCTGGATACTCCAGAGGATTACCAGCGTGTTCTGCATTACTGGAAATAAAAAAGATCAGCTCAGAAGTTTCAATAGTTGCTCCTGAATCAGTCCCTTAAACATGGAGATTTTGTAGGCGTTATGTTCCAGGGCCTTAGCCTTGGCTACCGCTGCTGCGGCTGCCTGACCAGCGGTTTCAGCCGAAAGGCGCTGCCCCTTGAGTGCCGTTTCGGCCTCACGACTGCGCCAGGGAACCGGCGCTGCGCCACTCAGCACGATGCGCGCATTGGTGACCCTGTCCTGATCCATGACCAGGGCCAGAGCCAGCCCCGCAACGGCAAAATCCCAGGATTGGCGGGCGCCTATCTTGCGGTAGCTGCTGCGCAGACCTGAAGCCGCAGCCGGAAGTTGAACTGCCGTAATGACCTCCCCGGGCTCAAGATAGGTTTCCCGAAGTGGATCATCCTTTGGATGAACATGGAGATCGGCGACCGGCAGGGTACGTTCGCCCTGCGCTCCACTGATCTTTACAACGGCATCGAGAGCAACAAGGGCTGGCGCGACATCGGATGGATGGACAATGTAACAGGCACTGCCGCCGAGAATGCAGTGAAATTGATTTTGCCCATTGAAGGCGTAGCATTTTGCTCCGCCTTTGCGCACGCAGTCGAATTCACCGCGGTAGTACCAGCAACGGGGTTTCTGACAGAGATTGCCTCCCAGAGTTCCCTGATTACGCAGTTGCGGACTGGCTACCTGTGCTGCGGCCTCAGCAAGCACCGGGTAGCGACGGCTGATGTCAGATGCAGCAGCCAGAGTACTGATGTTCACCAGCGCGCCGATCTTAAGTCCGCCATCGGCTGTTTTTTTAATGCTGTTAAGACCTTTGAGAGCATTGAGACTGACCAGCTTGGTTGCCGGGAAAATGCCGTCATGCAAGCAGCCGAGCAGGTCACTGCCCCCTGCATGCAGATAGGCATTGGTCGTTTTGAGTTCCCGGAACACCTCTTTTAAACTTTCAGGACGCGCATAATTGAATGCCGGCAGCATATCTCAACCTTCCTTTCTGTTTGCTTGGGTCAGCCCCTTCACGACCTGAAGCGGATTGAGCGGTGTGTCGGTAAAGCGCACTCCGGTGGCGTGACAGACGGCATTGGCGATGGCCGCAGCGGTCGGGATGGTGACTGGTTCGCCGAGTCCCTTGGCGCCGGTGCTGTTGGCCTCGGCATCGGGCTGGTCAATGGGCAGCGATGTCATCTGCAGAGGGATATCGAGAGCCGTCGGCAGCTTGTAGTCGTGCCAGTTCTTGTTGACCAGCTTGCCGGTCTGCCCATGATCAAACTGGCGGATCTCAGTCATGCCCAGGCCAATGCCCATCGCAATGCCGCCAAACACCTGGTTGTCATAGGTCAGACGGTTCATGACGCGGCCACTTTCATGCGCGCCAAGAAAACGCAGCAATTTGATTTCGCCGGTATGGGTATTGACTTCAACTTCACAGAACTGGGCAGCGAACGGGTTGATCGCCTTATTTTCAGGATTAGGACCGCGATATCCCGTGCCGACCACTACACCGCGTTTTTTCAGTTGCTTGATGTCAGTTATGGCCACTTTTTTTTCGGAGTCCCGTCTGGAAACAACGATGTTTCCGGCAAAGCGCAATTCATCAGCCTGGACATCGAGATGATCGGCGGCCATCTGCAGCAACTGACGCTTCACTTCCACGGCTGCCGCGCGCACCGTCGGGGCTTCAGTCGGTACCGTTTTACTGCCGCCGCTCGGTGTCGCGTATTGAGTGGTGCCGGTGTCGGCATTTTCAATCTGAATGAGGTCCGGTTTCACGCCCAGCTCCTCCGCGACGACCATGGCCATAACGGTTTTTGTGCCGGTGCCGATATCCGCCGCGCCCATATTCAGGTTAACACTGCCATCAGCGAACAGTTTCACGATGACCGTCGATGGTGGTCCACCACCGCCGACAAACCAGACGCAGCTACCCATGCCGACCCCGCGCTTTAAATGACCGCTGTTCTGGTTTGCCCGCAGCGCTGACTCACGACTTTTAGACCAGTTGAATTCCTCGGCGCCCTGTTTGATGCATTCTTCGAGTCCGGTGGTGGTGTAGGGAATGCCGCCGCGACCCTGACTCACCTGGGGGATATTGCGTAGACGCAGTTCGACCGGATCCATGCCGATCGCCTCAGCTAACTCATCCATGATTTGCTCAAGGGCCCACGAACACTGCGGGTGTCCAGGCGCACGGAAGGGGCGGGAGGGGCCTCCATTGATGAATATATCGGTTGTTTCGCAACGCACATTGGGGCAGAGATAGAGGTCGCGCACCAGCCAGTCCAGGATTGACGTGCCGCCGGCAGGGTAGGCCCCACCGCTTGCAGTGGCGACGAATTCAAGGGCGGTGAGAGTGCCGTCGCTCTTGACGCCTGCTTTGATTTTCATGTTGGCAGGCGGTCGGTTGCCGACGCAGAGAAAGGTTTCCTCGCGGGAGATAAATAATTTGACCGGTCGAGCGGCTTCTTTTGCCAGCAGGGCGGCGATGATGGTGTATTTCCCCGGTTGCAGCTTACTGCCGAAACCACCGCCAAGATAATGACCGATGACGCGCACCTTAGACAGTGGCAGCTTGAGGGTAGCGGCCACTTTGGACTGCACCGCATATACCCCTTGGGTTGATTCCCAGATCGTCAGGCTGTCTCCTTCCCAGTTGGCGACGCAGCCATGCAACTCCAGTGGCGTGTGCAGCTCTGCTTCGGTACGGAATTCGCGTTCCCGCACCACTTCAGCCTCGGCAAAGCCCTTGGTCATATCACCACGGCTGTAGCTGTCCTTTTTGACCTGATTGCCTCCGGAATGAATGTCCGGCGCCGCTGTTGTCAATGCTTCGCGCTCATCAACGACAAAGGGCAGCACCTCGTAGTCGACTTCAATGGCGCGCAAGGCATCTTGCGCCTGCTGTGGCGTGTCGGCGGCGACTGCGGCTACCGCTTCACCTTCAAAGCGACAATGCGGATCAAATAACAGCCTTTCGTGTCCCTCGGCCCATTGCCAGGTCAATTTAGCTGATCGGTCCTCATTAGTGATAATGGTACTGATTCCGGGCAGCTGTTGCGCAGCTTGTGTATTGATACTGCGCACTTTGGCGTGGGGATGGGGACAGCGCAGTACAGCGCCATAAAGCATGCGCGGCAAGGTGACATCAGAAGGATAAACCGCCGTTCCGCTGACGCGATCGTAGCCGTCAGCGCGCGGCAGACCTTTGCCGATAATGTTGGTTTGCCTCCATGGTTGCGGGTTGTCGCCGGCGGCCGGAGTTTCGGGAACCGGCATATCCTTGACATAGTAGAGATCGTTCTGATCATCGGCCATATATGCCTCCAGAGAAAATTAGACCGGATAAATAAATGCGCAGTGTAAAGGTTACTTTCTGATTACTTCTTGATGGCGATCAGCTGTGTTTCTTGTCCGCTGCCACCTTGACAGCTTTGAAAATGTGGGTATAGGTGCCGCATCGGCACAGATTGCCGCTCATTTCACGGGCAATTTCATCCATCGTCGGATTTGGATTGGCACGCAACAGGCCTTCTGCTGCCATGATTTGACCCGGGGTACAGTAGCCACACTGATAGGCGTCCTCTTCCAGAAAGGCCTGTTGCGTTGCACCGAGCCGCTCTCCGTCCATAAGCCCCTCAAGGGTGACAATTTTCTTACCGACAGCTTCGACCGCCAGTAACAAGCAGGCATAACGCGGTTCATCATCAATCAATACCGTACAGGCACCACATTCACCACGTTCGCAACCGACCTTGGTGCCGGTCAGGCCCAGTCGGTCGCGCAGCACGAACAGAAGGGTCCAGCGCGGCTCGACCAGCAGCCGTTTGTGTTGGCCGTTAATCTCAAGGGTAACCTTGCTCATGTCCTCGGTCGTGAATTCCGGACCGGCGGCCTGAACTTCATTGATCTGGAATCGCGCGCCGGCTGCGAACAACGCTGTCGATGCTCCGGCGGCAGACAGAAAGCTGCGGCGGGTCACTCCTCTGCTACAGTCACAATTGCTATCTGTGGAGTTTTTGGACATGTGGTCTCCTTGTTGGTCAGTTGTGCAAGCTTGTTTTGTTCAGAAAGATCTTATTGTGCAATCACTTAGTATTATGTAAGACGATTTTCCAATGTCAAACGGACAGGATGAAAACTTCGTGGTCAAGACTGGGTTCTGGTTTTACTTCTATATCTTTAAACCCTGTTCGTTTCAGAACGGCCTGTGCAGATTCCGAGTGAGGCTCAAAAGATCGAAAGCACTAACCCAGAGGTGGTTCATTCAATGGGGTAAGGTCACCACCTCTATGACTCTTCTGATCTTTTTTGCTTTGCAACGTTATTGAACATTTTTTTTAGAGCATCAAGAGATTCCATGTGGCAGATAAATACCAAGGTATCTTCATATTCAAGTTTTGAGTCCTTTTCGGTCAAAAAAAACTTGTCATCCCGATAATAGAAAATCGCCCGGGTTTTTTCCGGCAGTTCAAGATCGTCAAGGTTTTTTCCGGCGTGATCCTTATCGATTGAAACAGCATACAGGCGCACATCATCCTTAATGACCGTGAAGAGCTCCAGCGTGTCAATACCTGAAGCCATGTCGGCCAGATAACGACCAATCGTCCGTGAAGGGATGATGGTATCTTCAAGCCCGAGCTCCAGGCAGATGCTTTCAAACTCCCGGTCATGAATATTGACCACAACCCGTTTGAAGCCCAGCGATCTTCCAACCAGGCCGGCGATGATATTGTTCTGATCATTGTCTGTAAGACAGAACAAAAAATCAGAGTTTTTGGGGTCTGCCTCTTCAAGGATATGCGGACGACTTCCGTCGCCGTGCAGAAAACTGCAATCGAGATTCTCGGAAAGATCTTCGATTTTGCTCTTTTGAGACTCTATGATAATGACCTCATGCCCGCGATTCACAAGCAACTTGGCAGTAGATACGGTCAATTCCCCTGCTCCGACAAACACGATTCTCATGATTCCTCCACCCGTAATCCAAACCAGGTTCGTGGATAGAGCATGACAAGCCATGCCATGATTTCAAGCCGACCCAACAACATATTGACGCATAATGCTGCTTTTAGAGTACCGGGCAAATTCGGTCCGACGATTCCGGAGGAAAGCCCTACCGTTCCAGTCGCCGAAACCACGTCGAAAAGCGAATCAAAAGGGTCATAGCCATATATCAGAAAAAGAAACCAGGAAGCCGTGACCACCGCAAAAAAAAGGATAAAAAAAAGCAATGCCTGGCGGATTTCCCCTTCTTCGAGGCGCTTTCCTCCCAGGCGATGATCCAGAACAGCGTGTGACGGCAGGCAGGTTTTCACCAAACTTAACTGGACCAGACGCAGAAGGATGAGAAGGCGCAGCACTTTGATACCCCCGGCGGTCGATCCGATTCCGCCACCGATGGCCATTGAGAGAATCAACACCAATTTGGAACCGGCATCCAGTTCTCCCAGATTGAGCGTGGTGAAACCAGCGGTTGACTGGGCCGAGAGAGCGATCAGCGGACCATGGTAGAGCGCTTGTTGCCAGGGCTGGTGCATGAAGAAGTACAAGCAGGCGCTTAGAATCAGGCTCATCGCCAGGGCAATGAAACTCAACGCGCGCAACTGCAGGTCACGAAACAGCTCTTTCCATTTTTCACGCCACCCCTGGTAATAGAGCAACAGAGGCAGGGCGCAGGCGAAACCTGTAAGAATCGTTATCCAGGGTATCAGCCCGGTGGAAAAATGTCCGAGACTGGCGTCGTGGGGAGCGAAGCCGCCTGTAGAAACCGCCGCCAAGGTATAGATCACTGCATTGAAGAATCCACTGCCCGCCAGCAGCAAAATAAAGATCCCCAAGCACGTCAGAGCAACATAGATGACAAGGATATTTCGTGCGTAAACCCTGGTGCCGCCAGCTAGATCATCTTTGATGTCTTCTGTGACCGCCAGGCTTTTTGCGGTGATCCCTGGACGCAACAACAGTGCTAGAGATAAAATCAGAATCCCCAACCCGCCATACCATTGCATCCACGCCCGGGCAAAATGAAAGGCCAGGGGTTTGTCTTCGACCGTTGCTAACGTGCTGAGCCCTGTCGTGGTCGCAGCTGAAATTGCCTCAAACAGCGCGTCGTCGAACGAGAGACCTGATCCCATCATCGGATAAGACATTACCAGCGGTATGACCAAAAATGTGGTTGCAGCCAGAACCATCGCTTCGTTAGTCTGAACACGGCGAGCAGCGTGTATCCGGGCCAGCAAGATTCCAGAGCCGGAAAGCACCGCTATAACCACGCCATAACGCAGAGCAATGGCAAATTCGGCCGTAAAGAGCGCAACCGTCAGAGGCACCAGGGTCAGAAACGCCACCACAAGGCTCAATTGGCCAAAATATTTGCCGATCACCCGCAGGCGAATGGCATAGCTCAGTTCGATGGATTGTTTACTCACCACGTCTCCGAATTAATCTTTTTTTATTGGCCACAAGCTTGAATTAACGTATTGAGATTACTCAAAATTAGCACTCATATGGGCGGTGTCAAGACGGGCAGGAAAGAATTATGAGATTTGATCCCCGCTGCATTGTTGGCTGGCGCGTCTCCTCATCAATGAAAACAGAGGTCATACCGCATCGCGGTCCCTGGAAGGGTGGGGAAGCGCTTGAATATGCGACATTGGAATGGCTGGGCTGGTTCAGTAACCGCTGGTTGTTAAAGCCAATAGGAAACATTCCACCAATGGAAAAATAATGGAATATTATCGGCTGGAGGAGTCAGCCAAGGTGGCCTGACTCAAACAAAAATTGTCTCGGGAAAATCCGGGGCGACTCTAACCGGGCGACTGCATGAATTATCTCCAGCAATATCTTGATTAAATGGGAACTTTTGATAACGTTTGGAGTATTGGTCTCTTGACCTTGACAAGCGATTGATTATCTACTCCCGAAAGGATGAGGTTTTTTGCTGCCACCTATTCTTTATTTTATCAGCGCCATGGCATCTCTCGTTCTGGCCGCCGCCAATGTGCATGCGGATGTTGTCGAAATGCAGAACGGTGACCGCCTGAGCGGTGTAATCGTCCGTTTGCAGGACAACAGCCTTCACCTGAAAACAGCTTACGCCGAGGGTGAGCTGCAGCTGCCCTGGTCCGAAGTGGTCAGCATTGAATCCGATGCGCCGGTCACGATCAAGCTCAGCTCCGGCGACATTATCAAGGGCCGTCTGCTACCCGCCAACGAAGAGGGGATCTCTGTTGTCAGCGGCGAGTTGATCCCCGCCGTTCAGATTAGGATGAGCAATGTTCAGACCATCAATCCGCCGCCACAAACCACGATCGTCGATGGCAGCATCACCTTGGGCGGTAATCGACAGAGCGGCAACACCGATCGGAATGCGCTCAACGCTGCTGTCGATGCCGTCATCAAGAGCAGCAAGCACCGCTTTACGCTGGGCCTGGTCGCCAACTACGCGGAGGAGAGTGGTCAGGTTACCGAACGTAACACCTTCGGGCGTCTGAAATATGATTTTTTCATCAGCAAACAGGTTTATGGCTATCTCAACAACGAGTTCCTCTACGATCGCTTCAAGGGTCTCAACCTGCGCACTGTGGTTGGTCCCGGCGCCGGCTACCAGGTCTGGGATGACGACGTCAAGTCCCTCGCCCTCGAAGCCGGCCTGGCGTACTACAATCAAGACCGCGACGAGGGAGAGGACAAATCCTGGGTTACCGCGCGGCTGGCCGCGCGATTCGTCTATACGTTCGCCGCCGGCATTGGGTTCAGTGAGAACCTGACAATGTACCCCAGCCTGGAGAGCAGGGGTGAATTTACCCTTCGTAACGAAGCCGCCGTCACCTCGCCCATCGCCTTCGGTTGGGCCCTGCAGCTACGCAGTATCATTGAGCATGACAGCGATCCGGATTTGAAAACGATCGAGAAGACCGACTATTCCTGGATTCTCGGACTGAACTATTCATTTTGATTGACTGTGCGCATAACGGTGATTGTGGGAGCGCCCATAGGATTTTCTAAAAACCCTGCGCCTGGTGCTCTATTCTGTAATCGTTAAGTTCGCAGGCAGATCCGGGGACTCCTGATGACTCCACAGACAGGCCGAAAAGCTTAATGAAAAGGCCGTAGAGAGGACTATGCCCAAGGACAATGTATTGAACGTCATGGAACAGACGGAACAAAAACGTGCCCGTTTTCTGGCGGCATGGAAACGTGGCGTCACCTATCTCGGTCCGGAGCTGTTCGGTCCGGGAACGCCGGCTACAGCCAAGGACAAAAATGATCTGCAACCCCTGCCGCAAGCGGTCGAGGCCGTGTTTGCCAAAGAAAGTGGCGGCGTAGAGCAGTTCATGGCGGCGATGGTCAGTTTTTACGATCCGGTCTGGGGTGAGGAACTGGCAGCCCGTATCGACTGCCTCAAGTCAATCTGCGGCCTGACTTACAACCTGGACCACGAGTGTATTGAAATCCTTTGTGAGCTCCTGCTGAATTATGAGGGGTGGTAAAAAAAAGGATGTCACCTGCTCTGCTTGCTCTAGCAGGGGAAACTGGCAAAATGATAAAATGATCTATGTGTTATACGGGCGAAAGAGCGAACTTCTGTATTCTGCAAAAAAGGAGAAAATCCATGCTGGGACTGGTGATCAAGGACAACATTCGCTGGCACGATCAATGGTCTTCGGAATTCGGCAGACGATTCCGGATTCATGATTTTACCGACAATTTGATCATTTTCGAAGAGGGTCAGTCCAGAGAGGAGATCCTGGCAGTTCTCGGTGATGCTTCCGGGGAAGTTTATGAATTTATCGAACTTGAGGATGCACCGCCGGACAGCTGTGATTACATGGTTGCCTCGGGCCGCTGTTATAATCGCAAAACCGCTTGAACTCCGGTCGCGCCATATCGATTCCGTTACCTTCCCGGCAATGAATTGCTCTATTGTTTTTGTCCGCCCGGAACTGGATCACTAAAAAAGATCGCAGGAGATTGGCCTTCAATCGACCAATCTCCTGCGACTTATCTTAGCCGGAAAAAAAGCAGGCCTTAGCCGAGAATCGCTTGAAGATCCGCTTCGGCCGTATCGATCGGACCGAGGTTATAGTTTTCAACCAGTAAGTTGAGCACGTTCGGCGTGATGAACGCCGGCAGGCTCGGACCGATCTTGATATCCTTGATGCCCAGGTGGAGCAGGGTCAGCAGGATCGCGACGGCTTTCTGCTCATACCAGGAGAGCACCATCGAGAGCGGTAGCTCATTGACTTCGCACTCGAAGGCGTTGGCCAGGGCCATAGCGACCTGAATCGCGCTGTAGGCGTCGTTGCACTGGCCGACATCAAGCAGTCGCGGGATGCCACCGATATCGCCGAGTTCCATCTTGTTGAACCGGTACTTGCCGCAGGCCAAAGTCAGGATCACAGTATCCTTTGGGGCTTTTTCGGCAAATTCCGTGTAGTAGTTGCGGCCCGTTTTGGCGCCGTCGCAACCGCCGACCAGGAAGAAATGTTTGATCGCGCCCGACTTGACCCCTTCGATCACCTTGTCCGCTACTTCGAGAATCGCGTTATGGCCGAACCCGGTCAGGATTTCCTGTCCCGGATTATCAGCAAACCCTTCGCATTCCTGGGCTTTCTTGATCACGGCCGAGAAATCCCAATTGTCGATATGGGTAACATTCGGCCATTGGACCAGCCCCCAGGTGAACAGCCGGTCCTGGTAGTTTTCGGCCGGTTTCTGGATACAGTTGGTATTGAAGATGATGGGCCCGGGGAAGTCCTGAAATTCGTTGTACTGGTCCTGCCAGGCACCGCCGAAATTGCCGGCCAGATGTGAATATTTTTTCAGTCCCGGGTAGCCATGAGCCGGCAGCATTTCACCGTGGGTGTAGATGTTGATACCAGTTCCCTCGGTTTGTTTGAGCAGCTCCTCAAGAAATTTCATATCGTGGCCGGAGACCAGGATCGCTTTGCCGGCTTTGGTGCCGAGTTGCACCGGAGTCGGCACCGGATGGCCGTAGGTTTCGACATGAGCCTGATTGAGCAGCTCCATCGTGACATAGTTGATCCGCCCGGTTTCAAGGGCTAGGCTGACATAATCCATCAGGCCGAGGCTGTCGTCAAGCTGCGCGGCCAGAGCCTTGTGGGTAAAGGCATAGATTTCATCCAGTTCCTTGCCGAGAATGCGGGCATGGTCGGCATAGGCGGAAGCACCTTTGAGGCCGTAGGTAATCATTTCGCGTACGGCGTGGACATCGTCGTCGACCTGATAGTCCTTGACCCCATGCAGTTCCCCCAGCCTGACCTGCTCCTCGATGGATTCCGGCAAGCTCCAGTTTTGAGCCGGCGCCGGGACCGGGTCGCCATCGCCACCGGCGAGTTGCTTCGCCTTGTCGCGCAGGCGCACACCCTCGACAACAAATTTCGAGATTGCGGCAGCATCGAAATCGACGTTGGTGACGGTCGTGAACAGACCGTCAATCATGAAGCGATCGATTTCCTGGTCCTTCTTGCCCTGGCTGCGCGCTTTGTCGGCCCAGAAGGCAATGCCCTTGAGGGTATAGACCAGCAGATCCTGCAGGGCCGCTACCTCAGGCTGTTTGCCGCAGACTCCCACCACGGTACAGCCGGTACCCTTTGCTGTTTGTTCGCACTGATAACAGAACATCGACATGTCGGAACTCCTTTTCTTGTGCTTGGGGTGATCTGAAATAACTGACATTTCCAACTACATTTACTTATAGCAGATTTGTCGGTTTTTTCAGCCGCTCGGAGTAAAATCATTAGTGTAAGCATCGCCATGAATTGCAGGGTCCTGGATGAGTAAGGATCAAGGATAGATCTGCCCTGAATTCAGGTTATTCTTGTTTTCACAAAAACAGTTAAGATAAGCTTATGGTTTCAGGTCAACTTCTTACCGAAGGGGTCCCATTATCCTGCCGGAACAAATGGCCGTTTTAGTGGTCGCCCTGTAACTGAATTGTGTTCATCCGGACTGGCTGATGGTTTTTTATTAATAAGTTTCTGGAAGGTTACCCCCCGTTTATGGCAGATATATTTACCCTACTGCAGCAAGTATCCCTGTTTCTTCTGGTTGCTTATCTGTTCAGTAAATCATCGGCATTCAAATCGTTGGCCGGAAGCACTCTGCTGGTTAATCATAAGCTGATTTTGTTCGTGATTTTCTGCGCATTTTCCATCACCGGTACCTATATCGGCTTGCCATTGGAGAGCAAGCTGCTAAATATCAGCGTTATCGGCATCGTGATTGCCGGATTGGCCGGCGGGCTCTGGCCCGGTCTCGGCGTCGGTGCTGTCACGGGCCTGTATCTGCTGATGACTGGTCAGTCCGTTGAGGCGGCCATGGTTTATGGCGTTGTCGCGGTTATTCAAGGTGGCCTGGCGGGGGGAATTCATTTGTACTTCAATCACCGTAACCAGTCGGATCAGTTGTTCAGTCCGGCGGTGACCCTGGTTGCCGTGCTCTGTTGTGAATTGCTTGGGGTGTCCATCTTTTCGCTGGCAGCAGGTTCTGTCGATGCAGCCTGGTTCTCTATCAATATTGATCTTTTGCCGATGGTGGTGATCAACTGCCTGGGGGGGGCCCTGTTCATGACCATGATGCGTGATCAGAAAATCATGCAGGATAAAGTCGGCGTGATCTTTTCAGCAAAGGCTCTGAATATAGCCGAGCGCAGCCTTGGAATTCTGAGTCAGGGCTTCAACGCCGAGACGGCGCAGGAATTGGCGAAAATCATATACGATGAGACCGGGGTCGGGGCGGTCGGGATCAGCGATTGCGAAAAGATTATGGCTTTTATTGGAATTGGTGCCGATCATCATTTAATCGGTTTGCGGATTGCCTCTCCTCTAACCCAGGAGTCGATTCGGGAAAACAAAGTCATCTACGCTGATGGCATCAAGGAACATTTTACCTGTGCTCTGTCGTCCAACTGCCCGCTGGGCTCCGCCCTCGTCGTGCCGCTGCGCGTTGATAATGAGGTGGTTGGTACGATCAAGCTGTATGAACCAAAAAATAAACTGTTTTTAAGCTTGAACAAGACCTTGGGAGAGGGAATCGCCAAGTTGCTTTCCGAGCAGTTATTGCGTGATCGCTACGAAAACCAGAAAAATCTGTTGGTGAAATCGGAGCTAAAGCTGATTCAGGCCCAAGTCAATCCTCATTTTCTCTTTAACGCCCTGAACACGATTGTTGCCGTTGTCCGCAAAGACCCCGACCAGGCGCGTAATCTGCTCCTGCACTTATCCAACTACTTTCGCAAAAATCTCAAGCGATCCGGCGATCTGGCAACACTTGAGGAAGAACTGGATCACGTCAATTCCTATCTATACATCCAGAAAGTTCGCTTCGGTGAAAAACTGCAGGTCTTTCAGGATATCGACAGTCGGTTACTCAAAATAAAAGTTCCTACTTTCACCTTGCAACCGATAGTAGAAAACGCTGTCAAGCATGGGATTTCAAATATGTTGGAAAATGGCGTGGTGAAAATCTCCGCTCGCTGTGAACAGGATAAAATGCTGATTGAAGTGGCGGATGATGCCGGAGCCTATTGCGACAAGCAACAGGGTGACGGTTTGGGCATGAATATTGTCGAAAAGCGCATTCAGAATCTCTACGGACAGCAATACGGGACGAAAATTTTCTGCACACCAGGTGAAATAACCAAAGTAACCCTGATTCTCCCCTGTCAACAGGAGGACCCTGATGATAAAAGTATTGATAGTTGACGATGAATTTCACGCTCGGGAAGAGCTGGCGGTGCTGCTTCAGGAACTGGGAGAAGTCGAGATCATCGGCAACTGCGCCAGCGCCATGGATGCGATTAAAGTGATCAACCATGAGCATCCTGATGTGGTTTTTCTTGATATCAAGATGCCGGTTCTTGATGGCTTTGACCTGCTCGGGATGATCGATGACGAAGTGATGCCTTATGTCGTATTTGTCACTGCGTTTGACGAGTATGCTTTGAAGGCCTTTGAGGAAAAAACCCTCGATTATCTGTTGAAGCCGGTTGATCCGGAGCGTTTGGCCAAAACCATGGAAAAGATTCGGACTGCGGTAGCCAGTCAACATCTTCCCAATTATGATATCGCACCACTGAACCGTATCCCTTGTGTCAGTGGACACAAAATTAAATTGATCGATCCTGTCGCCGTTGAATATGCCCATTCCGACATCAGCGGTGTTCGTGTCTTCTCTGCGGATGGCGGCTTTTACACCGAGTTGACGTTGAAGGTGCTGGAAAAGCGGGCCGGCTACTTGCGTTGTCACAAGCAGTATCTGGTTAACATTGATACGGTTGATGAAATTATCACTCTGGACAACGGTCAAGCTGAAATCGTCACCAGAAGTGGGCATAAGTTACCGGCCAGCCGCCGTTATTTACGCAAGGTCAAAGAAGTTTTCGGATTATAAAAGCGGACGGCATTTCTGAGCTGTTCCGCTTAGGGTTGATTTTTGACCGTTAACCTCAACAATCCTGCCTGTTACCTGTAATCGCCTTTCCCCTGTTTTTGCTCTGGTCTATGCTGTTTTTAACGACGTGATGTCCCCGCAAAAAAAACTAAAAGGAGATTCAAAAATGGGTGAAGCTGCATTGTCCTATTGGTTGGAAGAGTTTATCAATCCCTCCCCTCAGCCCTGTGATGCTGATCTGGAGTACACGGCTGTTCTTGCCGGTGAAAGTGATGATGATTGGAAGTACGGCTCTGATTAAGTGTGGAGTCTGCCGATCATCTAAACCGTAACAATAGCCTGACACTGCAAAGGTGTTGGGCTATTGTTTTCAGGGGGCCATTTTGTGCCTTATGGATGATCGCTTTTACTTGGTTTGCCCAGCTATTGGATCAGGACAACTCTGCCAGTAATGCCTTGGCCGCAGGTTCTGAAGATGCGGGATTCTGACCTGTAATCAGCAGGCCATCAGTTACAACATGGGCATGCCAGTCTTGTGCTTTTGAGAATTTTCCGCCACACTCCCTAAGCATATCCTCGACCAGAAAAGGAACAATCTTAGTCAGTCCGACAGCCTCTTCCTCGCTGTTGGTGAAACCGGTAATTTTTTTTCCCTGCACGACGGAGGCTCCATCTGGTGTTTTGGGGTGACGTAGCACGCCAGGGGCATGACATACAGCGGCAACCGGTTTTCCCGAGGCAAGCATTGCCTCGATCAGGGCGATGGATGTTGCATCTTCGGCTAAGTCCCACAGGGGGCCATGCCCGCCAGGGTAAAATACGGCGTCATAGTCAACTGCCGTGACAGTCGCTAACTTTAGCGTGTTTGCCAGAAGAGCCCGGGCGGCAGGATCTGATTTGAAACGATGAGTCGCTTCGGTCTGGAAATCCGGGGCGTCACTCTTGGGGTCGAGGGGTGGTTGGCCACCTAGTGGTGATGCGAGGGTGATTTCAGCCCCCGCATCTTTGAACACATAGTAGGGTGCAGCAAATTCCTCCAGCCAGAAACCGGTTTTTTCGCCGGTATTACCGAGTTTGTCGTGTGAAGTCAGTATCATCAATATTTTCATGTTAACTCCGTAGATCTAGGTGAGCTAATTTTTCGTAACGAGATGATCCAACCTACCAAAGTTTTTCCCTTCGAGCAAGTCGATGAGGGCTTGCAGTTCGTTCACCAAACCGGCGACAGTGTCTTCGCGAAAGATGATTTTTCCCTTCGTCGAACCAGACGCTCATCTGGCTATAGAACCCTACGCAACGATGACAGTCATTTTCAAAAATGATCAATCCTTACCTAATATCTTGATCCCCTTTGTTGGTAGCGGGTGGATAAACAGCCTCCGCCCAGCTGGCCTATTCTGACACAGGGGGATCCGAACAATAGATCTTTATCAGAAAAGCCCTCGATATGACGATCGGGGGCTTTTCGTGTGTTTTAGCTCGTGAGTTATGAGACATCAGCTACACTGCTTCAGAAATCATCAGCCTTTTCAAAAAGTATTTTGCCGCATCTGGTCAGATAACTAAAATGAAGCAGAAGGCTTTCTCAATAGACTCTATTCAATTTCCATATTTTGACTTTGCGTTCACCAGAGTATTTCTATTCAGCTCAATAAATATGTTTATTCAGGTTCTCATTGACAAATTCCCAATTAATCAGGTGGTCGATAACCGCCTGCAGATAGTCTGCGCGTCGATTCTGATAATCCAGATAGTAAGAATGTTCCCAGACATCAACGGTCAGCAATGGAATCAGGTCATTTTTGAGCGGTAATTCCGCATTCGCTGTTTTGGTGATTGCCAACTCCGTCCCCTGCAGAACAAGCCAGGCCCAACCACTGCCGAATTGTCCCAATGCGGTTGTTTTGAACTCTTTGACAAAGTTCTGGTAGCCGCCCAGATCCCGCTCGATTCGTTCTGCCACCAAACCTGATGGTTTGCCGCCGCCCCCAGGCTTCAGAGAATTCCAGAAGAAGTTGTGATTCCAGACTTGAGCCGCATTGTTGAACAAGGTCTGCTGGTTAGGTTGATTCGCGGTTTCTTTAATTATCTCTTCCAGCGAAAGGTTCTTTAACGCGGTTTCGCCCATGAGTTGATTGGTTTTTTCAACATATGACTGATGATGTTTGCCATAATGGAATTCCAACGTTCGGGCACTGATGTAGGGTTCCAGAGCGTCTTGGCTGAACGGTAGACTGGGTTGCTGAATTGTCATGCTGACCTCCTGAATCGGGTTATAGATTAAAACAATGGAAACAGTGATATTTTTCAATCTGTTTAAAAAATAACAATCCTAAGAGACACTACAATGAGCAAATGTCTACTTTTTTATTACACAATTTGCTGCCAGCTTTCTTACCTAAAAGAACTATCCTGACAAGAATTATATCGTTTCTTAATTTTAGTGGCCCCTTTTTCTCTCGTGTCCGATAAGCGGATGGATAGACAGTTGAGTAAATATCCCCCGGCAAAGCCGGGGGCTTTATTTGTGAACCGCTCAAAGCGGTGGGTTTAAACCTTGGGCCGCCTGAAGGCGGCTAGCTGAGCAGTTTCAATTGGTCGACTCTGCTATCTTCACGCTCTTGATTCCGGATGTAATTGCGGATCACTTCTTCGTCTCGGCCTACGGTCGAGGCAAAATAACCTCTGGCCCAAAAGTGCTCCCCGGTAAAGTTCCGGGTCCGACCTCCAAATGTCCGAGCGATATATATCGCACTCTTCCCTTTGATGTAACCGACGACCTGAGCTACCGCAAACTTGGGCGGGATCGCGACATACACATGAACATGGTCAGCACACAAATGGCCTTCCAACACCAGACTCTCACGTTGCCGAGCCAGTTCTCGTATCACTTCCCCGAGATTCTGCCGGATTCGGCCATAAAGAACTTTCCGACGGCACTTCGGTATCCAAACAATGTGATACTTGCAGTCCCATACTGAATGACTTAAGCTTTGTATGTTGTTCATCGAAAGCCTCCTTTTCTGTAAACTTTGAGCGGTTCACAGAG
>RRYU01017991.1_pt1 | contig 36070 bp, 31 predicted proteins | sample 2162651 | NCBI WGS metagenome assembly RRYU01 (sample SAMN10267283, study PRJNA491782) | microbial mat metagenome | isolation source: biomat in the production well | place: Japan: Minami-Kanto gas field, natural gas well KTG3 | collected 2017-06
TAGGAAGTTAACACCATGGCCACTTACACAGTTAGATTTACACTCTCCTTTTTGTCGGAACGGATCCAAGATTCCAGGTCAATGCCAAATTCAGAACCTGCGAGTTGAAACATTGTTTCGAGTTTAGCTGCAAACTCATCAAGTGGTAGTCCAACATCTGCAGCGAATACCCAAAAGTGATCAGATTGACCATCGGCCAAATCCGTTGTCAGTCCCCATGGCCCTTCAAGCTCAAGATTAGCTCGTTCTCCCTCTGCTCCACGCTGGCTGGTTAAATCATAAGCAGGGATTTCTAGAACCACCTGATCGTTTTCGATCTCGGCTTCGAGCATTACATACTCCAGCGTCTCTTCATGCACTTCTCCGGACCATATCACCTGGCCCTTCAGAACCATTGTCAAGCCCGACAAGGGCTCGGTTGGTTCAATGACCAAGCGAAGGGGTTCGTGGCTTAAGTCGGGCATTCCTTCTAGAAGGAAAAGTTCGGAGGCAAGTTCGTGGGATGGGGCTTGGTCTTCATCAGCCAGGGAAATGGCCAAATCCACGTCCTCATCGAAGGCGCCGGGAGGTACGGTTAACTCAAAGCCGTCGGTGGAGATAACACCACCTTCGGGGCCGATGGTTTCTTCGACTTGAGGTGGATCGTCCGGCGGATCATCGTCGGGATCTGAGGTCGTAGAACAACTGAGTAAAAGTGCCAAACAGAATATCAGGAGTATCGTGATGAAGTGTCTCATTCCAAGCTCCTATATCTAGAGAAGCAATCCAACAGCGCTCCTTGGATTGAAGAATCAGAAGTTCGAAAAACCGATGTAGAGCTCACTCGTACTATCGCAACTCCAAGATTCGATCCAATACTGTCGATCGCTAAAATACTGGATCTCAGTTAGCGTCCCCACGTAGGTGCAGGTATTCTCCCCTTGGGTCCAAAAGTTTCCCGGGTATCCTGGCTCGCAATCGATGGCCTGGCTCAGGGTAAAGCTACTTGTGGCGGTGGATTCTAAAACATCATAATGGTATAGGGAAGATGATGACTCCGCACTCAAGCTAAGAAGCTGAGTGAACTCTTCGTTCATCGTTCCTTCTATGTGTCCAGTGATTTCAGAACGATAATCCCCAATGACGATCGTTTGATTGATCGGCACATTGAAGCTGGTTCCACCGACGTCCCCCTCTCCGAACCAACTCATTTGGTACTCGGGTCTATATTGATCGAACTCATAGTTGGAGAGTCCTTGCCAGATATTCGTGATGAGTTGCACATACACCGTCTCAATCTGGTCAAGCTCAAAGCGAACACGAAGACGTTGACTGGAACGGTAGTCAGCTTGGTGAGCTGAACATACGACCACAGCGGCAAGCTCTGTGATGCCTTGATCGATGAAATCTTCCTGTAGGCGGTGGAGAGCCCAGTCGTGCCCCTTACCTAAGAAGCGCAGGCTGTCACCCTCGACGGCAAAAAGTAAGACAGAGGTTTCGTCGCTTGCGAAGTCTTCATCATCAGCTGGCCCCGAGGTCACTTTCATCGAAGTCCCAGGGCTATAGGGTCCTGTTAGATGAATGGGGATATATTTAGCGGAAATATCCCTGTAGAGAGAGTGATCTCCTTGCCCAATCTCGTACACAGTATCTCCTGTGTTGGGAGACCAGGCTGGGAGGGGATCTGTGGTCAGCAAGTTATAATCGACATTGTAGATTTCACCTAAAAAGTAGCTTTGATAGAAGTCCGGAAGCCAATCTTTGACGGGCACAGTAACGGCATCCATAAGCGCACGAGTTGCATCTCTCCCAAGTTTGATGTCAGCGTACATATTGCGGACGCCCACCATGCCGAAGCGGGGATCGTCCACGAGAAACTTCGCAATGGGTGCCAGGCCGGTGCCATGAAAATAGGCGTCTCGCCAGTCAAGAGATGATGCAACCCAGGAGGCCATCCCACGAAGTGGATACGCCTCATGCCCGCTGAATAAGACGGGCTTGCTATACTCAGGATTCAGTGTGAATACTTCCTCTGACCATTGAGCGAATGCGGAGTGAAGGTAGATTTGAAAACGGTCTTTGTAAGCCTCAGAGTAGCCCCCTTCACAGATGAACTGGGAAATTACGAATAGACTCTTGCCGAGGGCGGCGGGAAAATCTTCGTCCAGCCCTCCAATGAGGTACGATCCAGGAATCTCAAGCTTCGGCTTCGGAATTTGATTTGACTGTTCCCCATTGAATTGGTTGTGGATGATGTGACTGTTCAGATTCCCAGTGACTTCGATTTCAATGGGCCATTCATTGTCGTCGGCATTCCAGGGAAGTCCCCAGTCTTCGATGATGTATACAAACTCCAGGTTCGCCAGCTCGGCGATATCACTCAAATACGCATCATCCCCGAATGCCCAATAAACATTGAAGCGTTGCTCCGGATCTGGATAGGAATCGATCCCAGAGAGTCCCAGGAAAAAACGAATCATTTCGAAGGCGTTGTCGCGGCCATCAACTGGCTCCTGGCGTACTGGGGAAATCCCGCTGATGTCTGCAAGGAGTTGCCCGGAACTCTCCTCCGCTTCTACAAAGGAGTATATAAGGGCTGGTTCGTCGAATTCGAAATCGCTTCCATAAAGACCATCAGCGATAAAAGTACCTTCCGTTGCATTGCCATCATGTTCCATAGTCAAAGTGAGATCTTCACCTAGGAACTGCGGAAGGCCTTCAAGTCGAAACAGCTTTGTGCGTGCGTTTTCGATATAGGGGAGGTCAGTATCTGATGAATACAGCTCTAGTGTGTTCCGACGATCGAGTGCACCGGCGGGAATCGCAAGATGAAATCCCTCGGCCTCCAGAGTTCCACCAGCTGGCCCGATGTCGGCTTCGGCGATCAATTCGAATTCATCGGATGGGGGGGGAGGGTTTTCTTCCGGTTCGGTGCTCTGAGAACAACTGAACAGTAGGGGCAATATCACTAGCAGGCACAGCGCAAGCAGCGTCTTCATCCCAGGCCTCCGAATAAAGGTCACTCTAGGATGACAGATCGGCTTTTCCATGTCACTAGGCTTAGGGGTGCTTTTCCGGCTCTGCGGAGACGAATTCCAGCACTTCAATTTCCACGCGCAAGTCGAAACCCAGGGCCTCGGCGATCTTCCGCGATCGAAAATGCTCGGACTCCACGCGATACATGGGAATGACCTCGTTCTCGAGGCACCATTCGCAGAGTGTGGAAACAATGGCCTTGCCCAGGCTTCGCTGGCGATACTCGGGATGAGTCAGCACGCCGATGTCCGCAATGTTCTCACCCCAATAGCGATGGCTCGCATAGCTGACCATACGACCCCGATCGAAGCCGGCGAAAATTACAGGGTCGGGCTTGTCCAGATAGATTTCCGCATTGTCGATATCATCTTCGGAGCAATGGCTCAGAAGCTCGCGCAACAAATGATCGTCAGCCACAGGATCTACTCGCCGCGCTTCGATACCTTCTACCGGCGCTGCCGGACGAAAGCGCGTTGGCTCGAGATACTGACTCAGGTGTTTTTCTCCTATTCGAATCTCAGTTCCCTTCTTCACCCATGATAGTAGATCCGTCGCTTCCACACTTCGGGTCTTCAGATCGTCCGGCCAGTTGATCCAGTTTACCTTGGCAGGGTCCATGCGAAGCAGTCGATACTTTCCAAGATGATAGAGATAGATCTCGTTCGAACTGTCGAAGATTTCATCGCGCATGACTTTGCTGCCCGGCAATTCCCAGGCGCGCAACTTCAGGTCGAAGCGCTCGGTCCAGTAGCGCCGAATGGCGAGTTCGAGATTCGCGCCTTCTATGGCCATGCGCGGTTCCTTCCATTGAAAAGGGCCGCATTTCTGCGGCCCTCATTTTTGACCGATTGAGTGTTCAGACTCAAGTCCTCAGTTTCGCCTGCATCTTGCGACAGCCCAGGAACATGGCGCCCATGCCCATGAGCAGGGCGATCACGATCATCAAGTAGCCCAACCAAGGAATAGAGGCCAGGATCTTATAGACGAGTAAGCCAAGGCTGAGTGACAGGAAGGCTCCCGGCGCGGTACGTCCCATTTTACGCAGCAGCCAGTCGCCAAGCCAAAGCGCGAGGGGCAAGGGGGCCAGGTAGAGCGCGGCCGCGTAGGCAGCTCCTCCAAGTAGAGCCAATGGGATTCCCACGATGGTGACCATGACCAAGGCCAGAGCCAGGGGCGTAGCGAAAAGGAAGAGTGCTCCCCAGGCGAAGGCCATGGCGCTGCTCTCGCTAAGGCTCGACGCGGAGGCTCTCATCCAAGGTCCGGCAATGGCCAACAGCACGAGTCCCACAATCATGGCGGCTACCAGGCACCATAGGAACTTGAGCAGGCTGAAGCCGCCGTCGTCATCATCGCCGCTTTGATGTAGCGTGAAGTTCAATGCGCCGAGGACTTCGGCTCCTTCTGGAATGTCCGTTTCAATTGCGGCGCTATAGTCAAAGTCGGCCATGATTCGCGCGGCAGGACCGATCTCCACGCTTCCCGTCTCTCCGAGAGCCACTTCGCCGCCGCCAATCTGACCATCGATAATAATCCGCTGGGCTCCGCCGTGTAGGGTACCTTCCACCCGCCCGTCCAAAATGAGACGGTTTGCGCCAAAGTAGAGATTGCCAAGAATCACGCCGCTTTCGCCCAGGCGGAATTCTTCGCAGCCCACGAAGACGTCTCCGGAAACCAGGCCGTCGACTTCCACGGTCTGACCCATGGCCAAGAAGTCGCCGTCGATGCTGCCGCCTTCAAGAGTGATCTCCTGACCGAAGGCAAGTGCGTTATCCGTAACCGTTCCCGTGATGTCCACGGTTCGACCGGCACCCAGGAAATCGGGAACCTGGCCTGCCATGCGAATGAATTGCCCGCCCAACATGGTGGCGGTGCTTCGAATATCTCCCGACTCGATAATCTCATCGGAATCACTCTCGGCCATGGCTCCTGCCATGGGCAAGGCCAGGAGAATCAGCGTGAGCAGCAAGGCCATCGGGTTCTTCATGGGGCTCTCCCTTGTTCGCAGGATTCTGAATTTGAATACGATGCTAGTTTTTCGGAAGCATTGCTGCAAGCAGCTTGTTATCCTATCTGGCTACTGAATAGAGAAATGGAATCATGACAAACATAACTCCCAAAGGCATTCTGCACCTGGCCGTAGTCTACGTGATCTGGGGTAGTACCTATCTTGCCATTCGTGTAGCGGTTCGCGAGGGCGCAGGTTTCCCTCCCTTCGCCCTGGCCGCATCACGTGTTTTGGCCGCTGCCGCCATCCTATTCATATGGGCGCTCCTTCAACGCAAGCGACTGCTTCCCTCGAAAGAGGAAGTCTTGGTCTTGGCCGGCTCGGGCGTGCTCATGTGGGTGGGGGGAAACGGTTTGGTTACCTGGGCGGAAACTCGAGCTGATTCCGGATTGGCGGCACTCATCGTTGGCATCATGCCCATCTGGGCCATGCTCATTGAAGCGATTCTCGACAGACGCATGCCGAGTAAGAAACTCATGGCATCCATCGGCCTGGGTTTCATCGGTGTGGCGCTGCTCTTTCGTCCCGTTTTACGCGACGGAATAGGCGGAGATCTTCCTTCGCTTATCGCCCTGGTGCTTGCGCCACTCTGGTGGGCCATGGGATCCATTTGGTTGCAAAGGCGGCCCACCAAACTGAGCATTCTGGCCATTTCCGGTTGGCAGCAGTTCTTCGGCGGTCTGGCCTTTCTCCTTCTCATGTTCGCCTTTCGCGAACCCATGCCCACACCAAGGCCAGAAGCATGGCTGGCTTGGATTTACCTGGTTCTTTTCGGTTCGGTGCTGGCCTTCTCATCCTACATGATCGTACTGCGCCTGCTTCCCGTTCAAATCAGCATGACATACGCTTACGCCAATCCTGTCATCGCGGTCTTCTTGGGCTGGCTCATCCTTAGCGAGCAACTCACCGGTTGGACTCTGGCAGGGGCCATTCTGGTGGTCCTTGGTATTGCAGGCGTTCTCAATAACACCCTTGAAAAACGATAGCCTCTGACCCATGCTAGCACCGCTTCTTCGGAAGCTTCGATGGTCGATTCTGGAAAGGAAACGCAAATGCGCAAACTGATCGTATTCACCCTGGCCGTGGCCATGCTTCTCCTGAGCGGCTGCTCAGATATGAGCCGTCAGCAGAAGGGTCTCGCCATCGGCGCGGGAACGGGCGCCGTGATCGGCGGCATTCTCGCTGAGGACAGCGCTGCGGGCGCAATTCTCGGTGCCGTCATCGGTGGAGCCGCCGGTGCTTTCATCGGCGACTATATGGATCGCCAGGCGGCGGAGATTGAACGAGATATCGAGGGTGCCCGCGTTGAACGAATTGGCGAAGGTATCAAGATCACCTTCGACTCGGGAATTCTCTTCGACGTGAACAAGGCCGACTTGCAGCCTGCAGCCCAGGAAAATCTCACTCAACTGAGTGCAATCCTGAAGAAGTATGAAGACACGAACATCCTTATCGAGGGTCATACGGACTCTGACGGTAGCGAAGAACACAACATGCAACTATCGGAGCGCCGGGCCAGTTCGGTTTCGAGCTACCTGGGTGGGCATGAAGTGTCCACTGCTCGCATGAGTATCGTGGGCTATGGCGAATCGCAGCCTGTGGCCGAAAATACGACGGTGGATGGCAAGCAGGCGAATCGCCGTGTGGAAATTGCCATTATGGCCAACGACAAGCTGAAAAAGGTCGCCGAGGATAAGGTGGCCGGATAAGCAGGCGCGCGACGCGTCCATTGGAAAAGTTCTTGCGTAGGATATCCCGTCCGCTCGCAATCCGCGGGTGGACGGGGATTCTCAAACCCCAATGGTCGCAACCATTCCAGCACAGGATGGATTTCGTCGCGTATGAAGATCTTCGATAAAATCATGAATCGCTCGACCCTCTCCAAGGGCGACTTCGAATCCCTCTTCAGTAAGATCGAAATACCGACGCTTCCCGCAGCCACCACCTTGCTGCTTAGTGAGGCGACCAAGGAAGATCCCGATCTCAAAAAGATCGAGCAGATTATATCCACCAATCAGAGCCTCTCGGCCAAGGTGCTGCGGCTTATCAATTCCGCCTTGTATTCCTTGCCCAATCAGATCAGCTCGGTTTTTCACGCAATTAACATGCTGGGCATGAATCGCGTGCGCGAAATCGCCCTGGCCTTCGCCATGGTGGAGGGCGTTCCGAGGCCGAAGAAGGAATACTTCAATCATGAGGCCTTTTGGGCCGACTCGCTGCTCCGCGCCCTGCTCGCCCGCTCTTTTGCACGATTCGTGGATCCAGCAAGAAGCGATGAGGCATTTACGGCAATGCTCATGGCCGATGTGGCCGTGCCGGTGTTGATCAAGAATTGGGAAGAGGAGTACGAACCCGCGCTCATGCGATGGGCTGACGGACAGGGCCGGCTTGATGAGATCGAGCGCGAGCTATACAAGTGGGACCATGGTCTCGCCAGTGCCTGGATTTTGCAGAAGTGGAATTTCCCGCGTAACCTGGTCGACCTGGTCAGTACCCACACCCTGAGTCTCGCGGAAGTGGAAGAACTGAAACTGGGCGATCCGCTGGCCCTGCCCATGGCCGTCGCGTCTCAGGGCCCCAGTGTTCTGCTGCCCGACACGGCGCGGGCCAAGCGCATGATGGATGCTGCATCTCAGGCCTTCAATCTCGATCAGGCTGCTCTGCGCAATCTCATTTTTGAGCTTCAGATTGAACTGGAAGAGTCTCGTAAACTATTCGAGATCGACGCCGACATGACATTCAATCAGTTCATGGCCTACTTCGCCGCGCTAAACGTGGAAAGCTCTTCAGAGTTGGTTGAAGGTTAGTAGCCTTCTTCAAGGTTTACAGAATGGGGCATGGCCTCGCCTCGGGCCGCAGCGTTGAGTGATTTGGCCAGCTCCGCCAGTCGAAACTCTTCATTCTCAGGATGCCGATAAGCGCCACCACGATGTGGGCTCAGGACCACGTTGTCGAGCTGGTGGAAGGGAAGTTCCGAAGGAAGGGTGCAGTCGCGCGCATCCGCCGGAGGATAGCGATACCAAACGTCGATTCCGGCCGCGGCAAGTTGCTTGGACTCCAATGCATCATAGAGTGCCTGCTCATCGACAATCGCCGCTCGCGCCACGTTCACGAGTACGGCTTCGGGCGGAAGCTTGGCGAGTTCCGCCTCTCCGATCATCCCCAGGGTTTGTTGGGTCAGAGGAAGGGTTACGAGAATTACCTGAGATAAGGGCAGGAGTTCGGCCAAGGCCTCGGGACCGTGCAAGGTGACAGCAGCATCCTTGCCGGCTCCATGCCGGCGAAGAGCGTGCACATTCATTCCGAAAGCGCAGAGCACACGGGCTACGCGCTGGCCGATGGCTCCATAGCCCAGCAGCAGCGCTCGTTTACCCTCGAGGAAAAGTGCGGGATGTCCCTCGTATCGAGGCATCCAATCACCCTTGCGCAGCCGCCGATCCAATGGGATCAAGTGCTTGCCGGCCGCCAGCAAGAGTGTGATGGCCAGCTCGGACGCCGGCCCCGCATTGTGGTGGATATTGTGAACCGCAATTTGAGGGCGCTGCATTAGCAGTGTGTGCGTGTCTTTGGGCAGACCGGCATAGGGGATGAGTAAGGTGCGCAGCTCAGGGCATGCGTCGAGCATCGCCTCGCTGGGACGGCCTTCCACCAGAATGTTCGTGTCGGCTGGGGGGCTGTCTCCGAAACTCAACTCGATGCTCTTGTGAAGCTTGTCGCGCAGGCGAGCCGGATCATCGATAGTCCAGGCAAAATGAACCTTCATCGTCTAACTCGCCTCGGTAACATGCTGCTTCATGCCGATTTCCTCAATTGTTACGGATCCAGACGCTTTCCGAAGCTTAAACGCTCTTCATCGAGATATCCCATGGATCGATATAAACTCGCCACAGCTTCGTTGTCGGAACGCACCTGCAAATTTACCTTGGGGCACCCCACCTTGGCGAGACCCGCTTCCGCGGCTTCCGTGAGTTTTCTTCCCAAACCTTGACGCCGATGATCCGGGTGTACAGCCAGGTAATAAATCCACCCACGATGACCATCGTAGCCGGCCATGACGCTGCCCAGAATTTCACCTTTGTCTTCGGCGAGGAGGAAGAGTTCGGACTGTACTCGCATCTTGCGATCGAAATCGTCTTCTGGGCGATTGTGCGCGGGAGCCTCGGGAAAGACCAAACGCCAGAGATCCGCCACATCTTTTCGATCTCCAATGCGAGCAGAACGTATGATCATACCCACCTCCTTGTTTCTAGACTGAACTGCGAGCAGGAGGGTATCAAGCAAAGAAAAACCCGCGTCTGGAGGACACGGGTGTACTGCCCAGAGAATCCCTAGATCCAGGCCGGGTCGAAACCTTCAGCTGAATTCTGCGGATACTCCGAGCGCATCTGTTTTTCGTTCTCGAAAATCTCATCCAGGAGTTCTTGAACTCGGGGAGATTTTGAGCCTGTGATTTCCTGCCTCGCTCGTTCGGCTCGCAACATTAGATCCTGACGGCTGTCGTGCAGTAGGTTCAGGGTGTAGAAGTCGCGGTGCCGCAAGGCGCTAAGCTGAGCTGCGGTAATCTCCTTGAGAATCTCCAGCATTCTGATGCTCATGGCCTGCACCTCCGTCTAAGATCAAGCGGCTTGTATGTGCGGATTCTCGGCAAAAATTGTTCAGATTGGATGAAGCCCCTGTGTGATTTTCATGAATGATCGCTTACATAAGCACAATTTTATTAAGGACTTGTGAGTCCATCACCCGTCCCTTGTGGCTGCCATGTGCTCAAACCCCCCAAAGGCATGCTGCTTGCGTTATACTTTCACTCCGAGTTTCGGTTGATAATAGGGGGCTTGAAGAGGGAAATGATGAAGTTCCACTTATCCACAGCATTGACACTCGTCGTATTGGGAATGCTCCTGCACGGCGACTCGGCCCTAGCCTTCCACGAAGGCGGTGTGGCCAGTTGCGACGGCTGCCACATGATGCACTTCGACCGCGACGGCCAGACCACGGCCTTGGGATACACCGATCTGCTCATCGCAGAAACCCCCAGCGACGTTTGCTTGACCTGCCACGCCGATGACCATGGCGCAGTCTTCGGCAGCAATCCTCTGGCACCGCCTCCCATGAAAGGCGCGGGTAACTTCGTTTTCCTGCTAGAGGACAATATCAACGACGCGCCCGATGGTGCATCCAATCCCATACCTGGCTATGCGGCGGGTCACAGCATTGTGGCGCCCTCCATGGGTGTGGGATCAGATCCCTATTGGAACACTTCGCCGGGGGGGAACTATCCCGCTCACAGCATGGGATGCACCAGCTGCCACGATCCCCACGGCAACCAGAACTTCCGAATGCTTCGCAGCGCGGGGGATGAGGCACCCGGCGGATTCATCTTCAGCTATTCCGCGCCCTCGGCCATGGGCCTGGATCTCGATCCATTCAGCGAGGAGGCGCCCAATCTGCATAGCGCCTATCTGTCGGGCATAAGCCAGTGGTGCGCCAACTGCCATGAGAACTATCTCCTGGATGAGCACGATGAAAACGGCGCTTCCAGCTTTGAGCACGATACCAGTCGCCCCATGAGCAATGAGGCTCACAATTACAACGCTTATAATGGAACGGCCGACCCCACTGGGGGAAACCAGGCGACGGCCTATCTGCCGGAAGTGCCCTTCGAATCGTCGAGCAACACGATCACTTCAACCATGGGTCCCCATCCGAGCGATCGCATGAACTGCCTGAGTTGTCATCGCGCTCATGCCAGTTCCGCGCCCCATGCCGGCCGCTGGGATTTCAACGTGGAAACTCTAGGTGAAGACGGCGTGGTTTCCGGGTCCTATCCTCTGCCCAATCCCTATGGCGATCCCGCCCAACGACAGCTTTGCGAGAAGTGTCACGAGATCGAAGACGAGGGCCGAGCCTCGGCTGATTGGAAATACCACCGTCTCTCTGGCGGCCTTCGTTAATCTTCATCAATCAATTCTAATGAGTTTCGTTCAAAATTTATGGGTGACTGTGTTCCGGTATTCGCCCCGGATGGGGGTTTCGGCTAGCAATCATCACCACCCTGTCACAGGCTTTCGTCACACGAGATAGACAATATTGTGACAAAGGCAGGTGATTTTTTTCTCCAAAATTGGTCAGATTGATGCACCTAATGGAAACTGACTCCATAAGGTGTTGAAATATAAATCCTTACTGCCGCGCCTCTAAATCGCGAATTTCGGGTAACATTGGCCAGTATTCTTGTAAAGTTAACTCTGTTTTGCTATGATCATGTCCGTCAACGCGGTTTACCTCTGTGGTGGAGAGCACAATAGACATGCATCGAGAGCAAAGGAATTCTAAAGTTGAAAGCGGACTCGTCTCGCGAGCCGTTTTTTCTTTGCTCATCATCGCCCTGCTCCCCTTGTCCGCCATAAGCCAACAAAATTCCCCCCAGCCTCTCACCGTTCCCGCCGAGTTTCTGCGGGACCTGCTTCCCGCAGGCAGCAACAGCAGCTTCTTGCGACCCACCGATATTCACGTGGATGCAAACTCCGGCGAGATTTTCGTGACCGAAGCGGGCGGCAACCGCGTTCTCATCTTCGACGCCGATGGCATGCTGCGCTATCAGTTCTCCTGCGGCGACGTGATGACCCATCCCACATGTCTAGACGTGGATCCAAACGGGTACATTTATGTGCTCGGCCCCAGTCTCGATGGCCGCGGCATTTTCCGTTACGACTACGACGGCCTGCCCCTGAACTCCCTGGCCCTGCCGAAAGAAATCGCCGGTACATCCTTGGACCTCTCCAGCATCGCTCTGGATGACAGCGGCCGGCTCTTCGCCCTGGACCGCACCGGCAAGCGCGTCTGCATTTTCGATCTCGAGGGCACTCTTCAGGACACATTCGACGTGGCGCCTCAGCTCGACGAAGACCTGCGCTCCGAACTGTCTTTCGGGTCCCTCCACATTCACGGCGACCGCCTCTACCTGCCCATGCCGGGCCTGGGCGTCGTGCAGATCTATGACTTCAACGGGAATCATCTCAGGAGCCTGGGCCGCAAGGGCAGCACCATGGGCGAGATGAGTTTCCCCATCGCCGTGGCCCACGCCACCGGCGACATGCTTCTGGTGCTCGACAAGCACCGTTTCAACGTACTCGGCTTCGACGGACGGGGCCGATTTCTGGGTGAGTTCGGAGGGAAGGGTTTGAGATCCGGATGGTTCTACCATCCCAGTCTCTTGGCCGTGGACGAGAAGGACCAAGTCTACGTCGGCCAGCTGTTTGAGAACAAGATCCAGATTTGCAGGATCCCGGCCTTTATGACACAGAGTTCAACAATCAAGACCTCTGCGATGGACGAACGCTCGTCTATCGTGGCTCCTCTGCCAACAAGGGGGACCTATCACAACGCAGAATTTCACCACCGCGATTTAACCGCAGAAGAAGTACTATCGCACAAGACCTTTGCATCATCGTTTGGAGGTTAACCAATGAAGAAAGTTGTTCTACTAGTTCTTGGCGTGTTCGCACTGAGCACACCTGCACTGGCATTCCATGATGCCGGCGTGGCCCACTGTAATGGTTGCCACACCATGCATAACAGCCAGGATGGAATTCTCGTGGACGCTGACAGCCCCATGGGAAATCCCTACCTGCTCGTGGATGCGACTCCCAGTGACGTCTGCTTGGGCTGCCATGCCGATCACCTCGGCGCGGTTTTCTATGACGACGTTCTCAATCCCGCTCCCCTCAAGGGCGCTGGAAACTTCATCTTCCTGCTGGAAGACAACATCAATGATGGCCACAATGGTGGCGCCAACCCGATTCCGGGTGACGCTGCTGGCCATAACGTGAACGCTCCGGGTCATGGTCTGGCTGCCGATGGTACCCTGGCCACCTCCCCCGGCGGAAACTTCCCCGCCAGCGTTCTTGGCTGCACCAGCTGCCACGATCCCCACGGTACGGATGCCTTCCGTATGCTCTACGGGGCGGGCCGCCTGGTCCAGGAATTCTACACCTTCACCAACGCTTCTCCCGAAGCCGAAGGCCTGAGCCTTTTCTTCGGTGAGGAAGCGAACGACAGTCATACTGCCTATCAGGGCGGCATGAGTGCCTGGTGTGGAAACTGCCATGGTGATTTCCATAATGAAGCCGGCGGCGCGCTCATTCACCCCTCGGGCTCGACCCTGGGTGGATCCATTGCGTCCACGTACAACCTGTACAACGGCACCACTGATCAGACCGGCGGAACGTCGGCGGATGCCTATCTGGCAGCAGTCCCCTTCGAGGATGCGGCGAATACCACCTCCTCCACTGAAGGACCCACTGCGGCGAGCCAGGTTTCCTGCATAACTTGTCACCGTGCTCACGCGACGTCGGCTCCCGATGCGACTCGCTGGGACATGAACGTGACCTTCTTGCACGAGGATGGTGCGGAGTCCGGTTCTTACCTGATCCCCGATCCTTATGGCGACCTGAATCAGCGGTCCCTGTGCAACAAGTGTCATAACAAGGACGAGTTCGACCACAACCCTTTCTAACTCACTCTACAACTCCACCGGATGGAACGTAGATAGTTAGGGATTTGATGGAGCAGATAGCGCCCGGGCTCGATAGCCCGGGCGCTTTTTAAAAAAAGCAGCACGAGAGGGAATGAATCTGGCATCATGTTCCGGGTTTGTCCCTTACGAGGAAGATGGAGGAAGCATTGTCCCTCACTCGGACAAAATGCCACTTAAGAGGGCCCAAGGTGGGAGGCATCAGTCTTCTGCTTCGGTCCCTTTTGCCTATTCTATTCCTCCTCACAATTCTGCCGGGTGATGCTTCCGCGCTTCTGGCCGATCGCATTCAGGCACGGCTTGATCTCACCGCCGTGCAATCGGAAACCGGCGCTCTGCGCAATGAAAACATCAGGCAAGAGTACGGCGCGAATTGGAACCGTCAGCTTCTTCCCTATGTGAATCTTCGCGCTTCGTTCAACTACTTCAAGTACGACGTGATTCAGGAGGAAGTGCAGAGCCTCTGGTCCAAGGAAATGAGCCCGCGAACCGAAATCAGCTGGAGCCATCCCCTGTTCAATTTGGGAGCGTCGGTTTCTCGTCGCGATTCCTGGGCTATCGGAGGCATCGGAGTGCTGCGGAATGATGCCTGGAGTGCATCCTTCCGCACGCGGAACCCCAGCTATCCTGTGGCCACGGTCTACTATGACTGGCAACAGAATTATGAGACCGGCTCGGGTTCACCGCGCGATACTCGAGACCGCCGCTTGCAGGCGGGAATCAGTTACACCCATGGCGGCAGCAGCCTGGGTTACACGCAAACACGGCGCCTGTCCGAGAATCTTCTGCCTGGGCTGGAAACTGAACAGCTTGATCACATGGTTCGTTGGTCCAGCTCTCTTAGCGGGCTCGAAGACGGGCGGGTTCAATTAGCGTCATTCTATACCTTCATTCGCAACGAACGAGTTGACCGGGTAAACGGCGGAGAACTGCTCGAGGGCATCAGCGTGGGTACGGCGCTTTACGCCTTCGACACGGCACCAGAATTCGGCAGCCTGGATGAACTTCCCGCCCTGTCCGACGGCAATGTGCTAAGGCCGGTAGATCCCCCCGTGGACCTTGGTGGCAACCAGGAATTCCACAACTTGGGAGCTGACCTGATTTTTTCGAGGCCGGTCAGCTCAATCTTCGTTTATACCGATCGAGCTTCGTCGAGCTTTATCACCTGGGAAGTTTATAGCTCCGAAGACAACCTCGATTGGACGGCTCAGAGAACAGGCCTCAGCAGTAGCTTCAATGCCTCGCTAAACCGCTATGAAATCAGCTTCGATTCTTTCGAAGCACGCTATGTGAAGGTGGTCAATCGCGGTCTCAATGAAGTGGCCGAGGTGCTGGTCACCGAGATCGAATTCTATCAGGCCATCGCCTCTGAAGATCGAGAAGTCACGCGCGATACACAGCTCGCCCAGTTTCGTTTGGGAGTGCAATTCCACGAACGGTTTTTTGCGTCCTTGGATCTTTCCCTGCAGCAGGAACCTTCATCAGGTCTTGTGGATGAGCGAATCAATCGCGGGTATACCCTGTCGGCTCGGTACAAGATGACTCGCTGGCTGACCCATCAGGCAAGGTGGGAGCAATCCATTCAGGATTTCAGGACGGAAGGTGCCGACCTGCTCGACAACCTGGCCTCCTACAGCATGGTGGCCGAGCCCTTGGAAACCTTGAACGCTACCTTCACATTGATGAAGCGGGAAAACTGGCAGCAAGCTTCCTTGAATCAAGAAGCATTTAGTGGGCTTTTCAGTCTACGCGGACAACCGGCCTGGGGGCTTGAGTTGACCTCGAGTCTGCTGCGCAGCCAAACCGTTCTGCACCTGGAAAACCGTGAGTACGCGACCTGGGCTTTCAGAAACACTTTGGGTGGCGCGGCCACGCGCAGTTTCGATTTTCTGTTCGCCTACTCGCTTCGTGACACTCGAACAGTGGCCGATGAATATCACTACCGCCAGCATGTTTGGGGAGTGGAAGGGCGCTATCAAATCACACAGACGCTCTTCGGATCCGCGCGCTTCAATTACATCACAGAACGTGACAACTACATGAGTCAAGACTATGCCATGAATTGGCACCCGGTCCCCGCATTAACTTTCACCGGATCGGCCAGCCTCACCGACAGCGACGGCGGCCTTGACTCGCGCCGCTACAGTTTCGGAAGCAACTTCGACTTGAATCGACGCACTGCCCTTTATCTGAGGTTGGCCATCACCGATCTCAGCCAAGCGGGCGGCAGTAAGACGACCTCGTTCCAGCAAGGTTTCAGGATGAGGTTTTAACAGAGAGGGAATGTCATGAGAGCCGTGAAGTGGATTCCAATTGTCTTGGGACTTCTACTGGCCTTGGGATGCTCGGGAATGGGTAGCACCACTTTCGTGCACCCAGATTACAATTTCGGCTACCTGGAGAAGGTGGCGGTGATTCCATTCGAAAACACGTCCAAGGATCAGGGCGCTGGTGTTCGAGCCACGCGTTTCTATGTGACCGAACTGCTGTCGGCCCAGGCCTTCGATGTTGTGGAACCCGGAGAGGTGGCTCGCGTTTTGGCCGGACACGGTCTGGTTCGCACCGCAGATTTGGATCGCGAGCAGATTCTCGCGATCGGGTCGGAACTCGGCGCGCAAGCCATTTTCCTGGGATCGGTGGGAGAGTCGGCCACGCAACGTTCGGGCAATAGAAACACCAGCATCGTGACGCTCAACACTCGTCTTGTAGAAACCGAAACCGGCGAAACGATCTGGAGCGCAACCCATTCCGAAAGCGGCGGCGGATTCTGGTCTTCGCTGTTTGGAACACGGGAGCGGTCGCGGAGTGAAGTCACCCGCGATTGTGTGAGCAAGAGCATCAAGACTCTTATCAACTAAGGTCGGATGATGAACCGCTTTCTGTTCACCTGCCTCTTAACCGTGATGGCTGTGGTCATCCTGCTGCCGGCTTGCGCAACGCGTGAACGCCGCTTGGATCCTGCAGCGGCGGTCCCGGTATTGGCAGTGATGCCCTTGGCCAACTACACGGAATCTAGCGAGGCTCTGGACAAGGTCATGCCGGCACTCTGTGAAGAGCTTGGATTTCGCGGCATTCCCGCAATTTCAGATACTGACTTACGACCCATTTTGAGGCGCCACCGCATCCGCGGTGGGGGAATCCTCACAGCTCAGGACATCCAGAGTATTCGCACTGCGACACAGGCCTCAGCCATTCTCTTTGGAAGCGTCGATTTTTATACCGAAGGGATTAATCCGGAACTAGGGCTCTCATTACGAGTCGTCGACATCTCGAGCCTCGAAATTCTCTATGCCGCAAGCGCCTCGCTTACCGGAGCGGATTACGCCGGCTGGTTCGGCATTGGTCGCAAGGATTCAATATCTGAGCTCATGGATCCGGCTCTTCAGGAAGTTCTGCAGAGTTTCGATATTCTGCGATTGAGTGAAGCCTTGGCCGGGGAGAACCTTCCTCAGGGTAGCACCCTCGCCCTGATTCCCTTTGAGGAGCACAGTGAGTATCCTTTTTCCGGGAGCATCTTCACCGGTGTCCTGAGCGCTGAACTCTTCAGGCGAGGCTACCGCCTGTTAGATCCTGCTCTGCTCGGAGACGTCTATATGCGCGCGCGTCGCGCACCTCGAGGTGAGGTTGACTTGCCTCTGGTCAGTAGCATGCATGCGGATCTGGGTGCCCTCTGGGTTCTCACCGGTGGTGTGGATCATTTTGCACCCTCTACCGGGGATCCATTGTCGGCTCCTGAATTGGAAATCCATGCTCGCATGCTGGATGCATCCAATGGCCGATTGGTTTTCAATTTCGAAAGTGAACTGATGGGTTCGCCGGCTGGGCAGGTGTTCGGGTTTGAGGAAAGGCGTTCTCTCGGGCGACTGGCCCAGAAGGCGGCCATGCGCCTGGTGACTCAAATGAATTACAGCATCGAGGATGAGTTTGAAAAAAAGTAGTAGATACACTCGACGACTTGTCGCGCTTCTCATCTTTCTGCCCCTACTCTCCGTGGCGGTTGCCGAGCCGGAGGAGTTAGGGGGAGCAAAAGTTCTGGCATGGATCAACGGTGAGGCGATCACCAGTGATGATCTTGATGCCCTCATTCTGACATCCCATCAAGGGCGCGACATGAGTTCCATGCAAAGCATGGAGCTTCCCAACTTTCTCAAGAAGGCCGTCAATGACAGGCTACTTGTACAAGACGCCCAGGCCATGGGAATGGACGAGGAACCGTCGGTGCAAAGAGTGGCCGATGACTTTCTGGATTCAGAAGCCATGCGAGCATTCGTGAATGCTCGCTTCAATCGCCCGAGTGATGCAGACACCCAAGCCATGCGAGCCTATTTTGAGAAGTACTACTGGCGTATTCATCTGAGGCAGATATCTACGCGAACTCGTGAAACAGCCGACTCTCTCCGGCATGAAGTCATGGCCGGTGCCGATATGGATAGCTTGGCTCGCGCCCGTTCTCTGGACAGCCACAATATTCGCGGTGGATTGCATTCCTTGAAGTACTGGGGCGACGTTGAAAATGTTCTGCGTGATGCGGTGCTCGATGTAGAGGAGGGCGAGCTCACCGAAATATTCCCATTCCGGGAAGCTTTCGCATTTTTGCGAGTGGAGAAGATTGAAGACTTGCACGAGGATGCTTACGAGGATGCGTCCCCGTCCATTGAGCGCATCATCTTGAATAGCCAGCGGGAGCAAGCCTGGCAGGCCTTCCTCGACAGTCTCGATACCGAGACACCGGTACGCATGGTGGAGAGCACTTTGAATTCGATCCGTGATGATGAGGGTATCGTTTTCATGGGTGATTTCTTGCGCGTGCAACCGGAACCGGTCATGAGCTTGGAGGCAGCACCCGTCCTTAGCGGAACCGAACTTCGCCGGGAGATCTCCCACACGGCCATGATCGACGGTACAGCACCTTTTGACAGCATTCTGGTCAAGTCCGTGGCGGCCAAGAGGCAGATGATCTTGTTAAGGCATCACGCGAAAGCCGGAGGCTTCTACAATGACGAGGAGTTGCTTAAGCAGAGGCAGCGACGCCTGGAGCAGGCTCTTGTCGAAGCCTACCTCCAGGAAATGATCGTTCCGCGCATCGTTTTCAACCGCCAGGAATTTCAAACCTACTACGAGGAAAACGAAGATCGTTTCCGCGGTCCCGACCAGGTTAGAATGGACATGGTCGTTGTGGACGACAAAGACACGGCCGATGAAATGTCATTGCGACTATCTGAGGGTGCCGATTTCGATTTCCTGCGCAGCCAATATCTTGGTGAAGAGGCCGATGCCAACGGTAGTGTGCGCTGGGTTTCCGAGGGTGTCTTTTCCGGGTCGATCCAGGAGGAACTGAGAGCTCTGGAAAGTGGAGAGTGCAGCAAGCCCATGGATTCTCGGGGACGATGGCTCATTGTTAAGCTTTTGGGACGGAGGAAGGGAGCGGCCAGACCTCTCGCGGAGGTGGAGATGCAAATCCGCGAGATTATGTTCCAACGCAAGTTCACCGAGTTGCTCGACGAGCACATCGCGTTGCTCAAGGAGCGCTCGGAGATACGAATGAATCAGGAAGCGATTGATGAATACTTTGGTCAGGGCTCTTAGAACAAGCGGCTTACCGTCTTTGCTGGCGGCCTTACTGCTTCTCGTTTTCGTGACGGGTGCCGTTGCGCAAATTGATCGAGGCCAGCGTTTCAGTGGCAAGGGTGAATGCCAGCGCTGCCATGAAGACATGCCTCAATTTGAAATGCGCCACAAGCATGATCCCTTTTCCGAGGAAGATTGCAAAGCCTGCCATAAGCCTCATGGCATGGTTGGTGTACTGCGACTCAAGGAATCTGGGTCGGCGCTTTGCCTGACATGTCATGAAGCTGTGAAACTTGGTTTGCAAGCCAATCATGTGCATGCGCCGGCCGCCCAGGGCAAGTGCCTGGATTGCCACGATCCCCACGCCACGGGCGAAAAGATGCTTCTTCGGAGCGAGGGTGCTCAGCTTTGCTGGACATGTCATGATGCGGATGGCTTCCAGCGCAAGCATCTGCATGAGCCACTGGAGAAGGGTTGCTTCTCTTGCCATGTGGTTCATGGCGGTGATTTCGAAGGATTGTTGGTAAGCCCCCAAGCCGAGCTATGCGCGAACTGTCACAAAACTGATTCCCGCAATTTCAAGCGCGCGCACTTTGATTATCCTCTGGAGAACAAGAATTGTGCTGAGTGCCATACGCCGCATTCTTCCAACGACAAGAACCTGATGGCCCTCTCCATGCATGATCCTGCGCAAGAAGGTGATTGCGAAGCCTGCCACAATGGGCCTGAAGATGAGTTCCCCTTTGCCTTAAGCGGCGAAGCCAATGCCCTTTGCTTGGACTGTCATGATCGAGAGGAACTTGCTCCCGAGGGTAGCCACGATCCCGTGGCCGAAGGAGCATGTCTCGATTGCCATTCACCTCATGGCTCGGATTTCGCGAATCTCATGAATCGTCTGCCCAGCCGCATTTGCCTGGATTGCCATGGGGATATCGTCGACGAGTTGAATCTCGTTTCCCGCCATGAGCCCGCGAATCACGATTGTACGCTTTGCCATACGGCTCATGGGCTTAGTGAAAGCGCGCTTATAATCGGCGACCGTCGCGAGCTATGTCTAGGTTGCCATGAAGATCAAGTGGCCGAGCAATCCATGAACCTGGTGCACTCTCCCTTCGAAGACGGCGATTGCCTCGACTGTCATCGTCCTCATGGCTCGTCCTTCGAGAATTTGGTGGGAGAGCATCGATTCGATCTTTGCGCGTCCTGCCACGATGAGGCCGAGGACTGGCTCCGCGATGGATCTGCCCACACGCCCATTAAGTCGGGTGATTGTAACGGTTGCCACAGTCCTCATGCTTCCAACATTCAGGGACTGCTCAAAGCTGAGCAGAACACGCTATGCCTGGATTGTCATGTTGAGCAATTGGAGGGGCCGGACAGCCACGTACACTCGCCCTTTGAGGAGCGCGAATGCACTTCCTGTCACCTGCCTCACTCATCAAAGGAAAAGGGATTGCTCACCGAGGCCATGCCGGGCCTTTGCGAAAGTTGCCATGATCCTCTCGGGCCGGGCGCTCATGCTCCGGCGGCTCAGGGTGATTGCATGGCCTGCCACCTGCCACATCATGGCAAGCTGGCCGGCCTGCTTCCCGATCGTCCCGATCGCCTGTGTTTCATTTGCCATGCGGACATCAAGGAGAATATGGCCAAGAGCATTGCCCACGATCCCGCGGCCGAAGGCGAATGCCTGCTATGCCACCAGCCGCATGAATCGGAGCATCCTACATTGCTCACCGAGTCCATGCCTGCCGTTTGTCTGGATTGCCATGACGGCGACGATCGCGACTTCAAATCCCTTCACCTAAATTTGGCCGGTGAGAAATTGGATTGTCGAAAATGTCACGATGCCCATGCCTCACCCAGACCAAAACTCGTGCATGAGCTTGCCCACGACCCCTTCAGTGAAGGAGATTGTGTCGCCTGCCATCCTGAGGCCGACCGGGAAGGGGGTGCGCGATGAGATACCTGATAATACTTCTCCTCGCCGCTTTGCCCGCTTTTGCTGAATCTCCCGTGAGGGTGGATGAGCCCGCGGTCTGCTTCCAATGTCATGACGATGTTGAAGAACAGGGCAGCCAGCGTCACGTGCACAGTGCCTTCGATGGGGGCAAGTGTTCGGACTGTCACAATCCACATGCGGCCAAACACGCGGCCTTGCTCAACGATGATCCGCGCGCCTTCTGTCTGAATTGTCACGAGAGTACAGCGGAAGAGTTGCTCTTGAACTCCCATCACGCGCCGGCCTCGTCGGGGGATTGCGGAACCTGCCATCACCCTCATGCTTCGGATCATGCCGGACAGCTTCGCCGCGCAGCCTTCCAGCTTTGCAGCGAGTGCCATGTTCAGGTTGAGGATTGGCTGGCCCGACCCGTGGTGCATGCGCCTGTGGATGAACAGGATTGCCTGGACTGCCACAAAGCTCATGGTTCCCAGGAAGAGCGTTTATTGGTGGAGGGCGTTCCCGCCATTTGTTTGGACTGCCATGATGTGGATGAAGAGTTCGTCACCCTTCACGAAGGTCGCGCCATCGGTGATTCGGATTGCACGGCCTGTCATGATCCACATGCTGCAGAACGACCGTCCTTGCTGCGGGCGAATCAGCATGATCCCTTTGCGGAAGGTGATTGCGCTACTTGTCATGGCACAGGGACGAATCGAAATACTTTCGAGATCCGCACGGACACAGCCACTCTTTGCCTGACCTGTCATGAAGACTTGGGCGAGGAATTCGAACGGGATTTCCATGGGCATCTCGTGCAGGAAAAATCCTGCGTGAATTGCCACAATCCTCACGCCGCCGATGGTGAAGCCTTACTCGCGGCGCGACAGAGTGTGCTCTGCATGCGCTGCCACTTTGAGGAAGCGGCTATTCGCGGTGAGAAGGAACGATTCCTCACGCATTCGGCCATGGATTGCAATGAATGCCATCTATCTCATGGCGCCGATAACGCACTCATGCTGCGAAGCCTCGGTGTTGATCTTTGCCTGGGTTGTCACGAGGAATCACATCGAGGCGGGCATCCGGTGGGGCCTGAGATCATCGATAAGCGTACGGGTGAAGCGGTGACCTGCCTCAGTTGTCACCAGCTGCACGGGCCGCCCCACGAATTCTATCTGCCTTTGGATCCCACGATGGACCTTTGCATTCAGTGCCACAAGAAGTAGCTATTAGCTTTAGGCAAGAGAAAACAGAAAGCCGGAGAGCGACAACTCTCCGGCTTCTTGTTTTGACTAAAGGCTAAGAGCTGGCAGCTATTGATTCATCGCCAGCATTTCCATGGAACTCGAATCCGTTCCATGCTCGTGGCAACCCTGACAAAGACCGTAGCGCTGCTCAAAGACCACAAGAAGGTCTTCATCCTGACTGGTGAGTCTATGGCAGGTGGCGCATTCGATCTGCTGGTCGAAAAGCCGGATGCGAGGATCAAGCACATTGCGAATGCGCAGCACAGGATCTTCACCGCCCGGCAACATGGTCACTCCATATGAGTGGCTGGCGTGTTCGTTGAACCTGGGAGTGTCCATGGGAATCAGATCTGAGGACAGTGCATAACTGCCGGTACTGTGGCAGGCCAGGCAAGCGTCCGAGGGCGAAAGCCGCTCGAGATCCAGTTCGCCTGAATGGTAGAGCTGGGCCGCTTCGCGGTGGCCCATGGATATCTGACTCAGGTCACCATCCATGGAATGACAGGCGGCGCAGTGACCTTCGCTGTCACTGAAGGCAGTCGGCAGGAAACCGTTTCCGGTTGCCGTGACCATCTGTGTGGGTTCATGAAAGACATGACATTCATTGCATCGGCGACCCGGCTGTCCGTGGAATCCCAAACGATCCACTGTAGCGCTGGATCCCATCGTGTGACAGGAAACACATGCAGCGTCGACGTTCATGGCTGCATAGCCAGACGCGCCTAGATCTCTGTCGAATGAATGACATTGTGAACATTGGGCCTGCTCATGGCCCTGAATTATCCCGCTCTCAAAAGCCATCGCGTCGCAGACTGGGGGAAGCAACGCGAGGAGAAGAGCGAGGATGAGCGATGCCCGAGTGCTCATCCGAATCCTCCTGATCATATGTATCTGACCTTTGATCGGCCGTTTGGGCTGATCCCTTAAAGCCTTAAAAAATAGAGGGATCGATACACCTTTGCGCGGAATCCTGCGCCGCGATAGGAGCATCCTATTGGCATACCCAGGAGGATCTCATGCTCCGCTTCACCGTTTATGCACTCATCCTTGTCGCTTCCCTGGCAATGGCCGACGACTATCTCGAAGCCCGAGGCATGCGGCATCCTCCATTTTTTGCCGAGTTGCAAGACGTGGAGCGCATCGACGATCGAGCCTACACCTTCGGCGTGAACGGCTTCGCGATTTGGGACATTAGCGATCCAGATAACATCATTGTGCTGGGTTTCTATCCACGCCCCGAAGACATTTACATCTACCGCATGTATCGAGGAGCCATCGGTGACAGCGTGGCCTTCACCGGGCGCCGGGAAGATCAAATGAACCTCATCGATATTCGCGATGAGACTTCCCCTCAGCTAATCAGCGTTCATGGTGCTCCGGGTGTTCTCTACGAAGGCATGGCCCTGGATGGAAACCTGCTTATCGCCGCACGCCATGGAGATGGTCTTGAACTCATCGACGTGAGCGATCCAAGTTCGATCCAAACTCTGAGCGAGGTCACAACTTTGGTGAACAGTTGGGATCTCGTGATCGAAAACGGATACGCATTTGTGGCCGACGGCATGGGTGGCCTGGCAGTGGTGGACATTAGCAATCCACTTGCGCCGGTTCATCTCTACTCCCTGCCTTGTTCGGGGGGAGCGCTGGATGTCGATGTGGAAAATGGATTGGCCGTCGTCGCCTGCGGCTCCGGAGGTATTGAGCTTTTCGATGTCAGCGATCCCGAGTCGGCCTGGTCTCTCGGACGAGCTAACACTTCTGGTCTCGCGGTGACGCTCGATGTGACCGGTGATCGAGTTTACGTGGCCGATTGGGATGACATTGAAGTTTTCGATCTCACGGTGCCCGAAAGTCCCACACCTGTGGCCTGGGAAGAAACCCCGCGCCGCGCCATGGGTCTGGCCGCCGAAGGGGACCGGGTATGGTTGGCCGATTGGTCAAGCATGCGCATTTACGACTTTGGCCCCAGTTCGGACGGCGATGTGAGATTGCCCGAGCCCATCCTCAGATTTCAGGATGTGCCCGTGGGCGAGAGCCTTGAACTTGCCTACACCCTAGAAAATACCGGCGGCGGTATCTTGAACGTCATGATGGTGGAAAGCTTTGACGATCACTTCGAGGTACAGCCGCCTTTTTCATTCACCATTCCGGCAGGTGGGAGCCATGAGCTGAGCATCATCTATACGCGGGATGAGCCAGGTTATCATGCGGGCTTCATCCAGGTGAGCAGCGACGACAGTGATGAGCCCGACCCACATTTCCTGGCTCAATCCGACGACAACCCCAACTACCTGGCCCTGGGCGATCCGGCACCCGACTTCAACCTGACCGATCTCTTCGGTTTCCCTCACAGTCTTTCAGAGCATCTGGGGCAAGTTGTGGTCATGGCCTTTTTTGCAAACTGGTGACCGGTTTGCGGTCCGGAGTTTTCGGATCTCGAGCCTTCCATTTATCAACGCTATCTCACCGACGGCGTTCAGGTCTTCGGTCTCAATAGTGGCAATGACAGTATTGAGGATCTCCTCGCCTTCGTGGATGGGAGTCAGGTGACCTTCCCCATTCTACCTGTCGCCCAGGCCGTGCACGAAACCTACTATCAGCCGCCCACCAACTCGCCCTTTCCTTTGGACTATGTCATCGCGCCCGACGGCACCGTGGCCTACTTCTCAACCGAGTATGATCCCGAGAGCATGGTTCAGGTAATCGATGCATTGCTGGGCAAGGAATCCGCTGTTCAGGTCTCTCACAGTGAATTGGATTTCGGCCCGGTGCAAATGGGCGAGCAGTCGATCCTTTTGATCGAGTTCAGCAATTCGGGCGAGGGTGAGTTGGAACTGTCTTCCATCGAAAGCGACTTGGCTGACTTCAGCGTAAATCTAGAAGAACTGATTCTTCCGCCTGGCACGACGGCCGGACTCCTGGTGACCTATGCGCCCTTGGTTTTAGGGCCGGTTGAAGGAAACCTTGTGCTCCAGAGCAACGATCCCCTACAGGAAGAGCTGACAATTCCCCTGTCGGGACAAGGCGTCAGCGCCACATCGGCCGATGCACCGAACCTTCGCTTCACACTGGGTCCCGCGCGTCCTAATCCTTTTAGCGCCGGGACTAGCCTTCGTTTTTCACTGCCCAGCAGCGGCCAGTTGCGCTTGGATATCTATGATCTGCAGGGAAGGCATGTGCGCAGCTTGATCGAAGCGGGAGAGGTCTTTCAGGCGGGTGAGCATGTGCGCAGCTGGGATGGGCGAGACGGGCAAAGCCATAGCCTAGCCTCGGGGCTCTATTTCATGCGATTGGAATGGGAGGGGAAAAGTGCCACGCGAAAAATGCTGCTGCTTCGCTGAGCGCGACATCGCCACTTATCGGCATTAGTGTTGTTGACTTGAGCTTTTTTTTCGACTGATCCACAGTTTTTTTGAAAGACTTCTTTTTGCAGGTCAAGTCGAGGCACTTCGAGGCCGATCTCTACCTCAAAGGATCGATTCACACCTGAGAAGGAGTCTTCCTAAATGGGGATACTCGATAAAGTCCGGCGCCATGCTTGGGTGGCATCCGGAAACTTCGCATCGATGTTCAAGAACGTTGAGTTGCCCACGCTACCTGAGGCGACGAGTCGTCTAATTCGCGAAGTGAGCAACGAAGATCCGGACATCAACAAGATCGAGCAGATCATCAGCGCTACGCCCGAGCTTTCAGCCAAGGTGATTCGCGTCATCAACTCCTCTCTCTATTCTCTTCCCAATCAGGTGACCTCGGTTTTTCACGCCATGAATATGCTGGGCTTCACGAAAATTCGCGAGATCTCCTTGGGCTTCGCCGTTGCCAACTCCCTGCCCGAGCCAAAGGGCGGGCTCTTTGATCACGAAGCTTTCTGGACCGATTCCCTCACCCGCGCGTTGCTGGCCCGATCCCTTACGAAAAAGTTCAGGCCCGGCTCGGAAGATGAAGCCTTCACTTCCACCCTTTTGTCGGATGTGGCCGTTCCCGTTTTGCTGTCTGCCTGGGAAGATTACTACAGTCCTCTTGTCAAACAGTGGATTGAGAGTCCCGAACGTTTATCACGTTTGGAAAGGCAGGCCTTCAACTGGGATCACGCCCAGGCGGGTGCTTGGATATTGCAGTCCTGGGGCTTCCCTGAGGAAATGGTGGCCTATGTGGGTACGCACAATCTTGGTCCCAAGGCTCTCCAAGAATGTGAGTTGGATCAGACCCTCGCCATGCCCATGGCTCTGGCGTCCTTGGCGCCGAGTATTCTCAAACCCGACATGGATCGCGCGCAGAAACTCATCAAGGCAAGCCGAGATATATTGGGCATGAAGCAGGAAATGCTGGAGAAGTTGCTGGCCGATACACGCATGGATCTGGATGAGATGCGCGATCTCTTCAACATTTCCTCCCAGCGCGCCTTCCTTGGGTTGGATGTGCTCGACCAGGCCTTTCAGCATAGCTTCCAGGAAGTGCAGCCATGAAGTTCGTAAGCACCGGACCTCAAGGAACCTTTCTCTTCCGCGCCATTGCCGTGATCTCACGATTCCGGTTCAGCTACTTGCATCGTAGTACCGGCCATCGTCAGTGGCCTCTCGTACTCTTTGTTCTACTCACAGGGAGTGCGGCTCTGGGCATCATTTCTCTGGCGGCTTGGTTCACCAAGCTTCCCCTGCTTTTCCCGCCTCTGGCGGCCTCAGCTTTCATCCTGTTTTACACACCCATGTCCGAGCAGGCCAGCCCGCGCAGCGTGTTCGTGTCGCATGCCATGGGCGTGGCCGCAGGTTTCGCATCTCTCTGGATCATGAATGGGATTTTTCCCGACGCCGGCTTGCTCACCAGCACAGCTCTCAATGTGCCGCGCATATTGACCACGGCCTTGGCCATGGCGCTGATCAGTGTGGGTATGATCGGCATGAGTTGCCCACATCCTCCCGCCGCGGCAACGACTCTGATCGTCGCTACGGGTTTCCTCATCGAACCGGCCCATGTTCTTGGGCTCATGGGGGCTGTGATCCTGTTAATTCTGGAGGCGGCATTCTTCATTCGCATTCAGGCGGGACTGCCCTATCCCCTTTGGCGGGCGGATCCGGATGTGAGTCGTCGTTATGGTTCCCTGGCCGGCATTCCCAAATCCGGAGCCACATTTTGGGAACATCTCATGGTGGGCGCGGTGTTTTCCAATCGGGATGAAGACGCTTAATCGAAATATTGGGAAAATAGCGGGTGGCAGAGTGGTCGGGAATCTGCGACATTGCGCCCATGTTCGAATACCAAAAGCATTCGCGATTCTTCGCCCAGTGCGGCGGAGCCCTGGAAGAGCTAGTCGCTGGTGAACTCACAGAGCTGGGTGCCGACGATTGCATGCCCGGATACCGTGGCGTGCATTTTCGCTGCAAACCTGAAGCGCTCTATCGCATTGCCTATTCCACGCGACTGGCCAGTCGTATTATCGCACCGCTGGTCACCTTCGATTGCCATTCCGATCGATATCTTCATCAGACGGCTCTCAAAATCGAGTGGGAGAAACTCTTCTCGGTGGATGAGACCTTCCTCATCGACGCCAATGTTTCCGACAGTAACATCGGACATTCACACTTCGCGGCTCAGCGTCTGAAGGATGGAATCGTCGATCGCTTCCGTGAAAATGGCGGGCAGCGTCCGAGCGTGGATAAACTGAATCCCAATCTGCGCCTTCATCTGCGCATCCATCGCAATCGCGCGACCATCAGTTTGGATCTATCCGGCGGCTCTTTGCACAAACGAGGCTATCGTCTCGATGCCGTGGGTGCGCCGCTGCAGGAAACTCTGGCCGCGGCCATTTTGCGCATCAGCGGATGGAAGGGTGAGAGGCCGCTCTTCGATCCCTTCTGCGGCTCGGGCACCTTCCTGGCCGAAGGCCTGCTCATGGTTTCGAATATTGCACCTTCCCGGCTGCGCACGGGCGAACGTCCGCCCTTGGCAAGTCTGCCCGATTTCGACGCGAAACTTTGGGAGACCGTGCGCCGGGAAATCGATTCCGCCGCGATACCCATCGACGCGCGACATGTGGGGGGCAGCGACATCGATCAAAAGGCCGTGCGTGCCGCTCGAAAAAACCTGCGACGCCTGCCCGGCGAGCCGGGACCCTACATCAAGCGTCAGGATTTTCGCGACATCGAGTCTTTGGAGAATCGCCTCATCGTCACCAACCTGCCCTACGGGCATCGCATGGGCGAGCGCGAACCGGTGGAAGCACTTTACAAGGAGTTCGGGGATTTCCTCAAACGCCGCTGCACGGGATCCACGGCCTGGATTCTCTGCGGTGACACGGGCTTGGTGAAGAAATTGGGCCTTCGGCCCAAGCAGCGTATTCCGATTTTCAACGGACCTTTGGAGTGCCGTTTGGTAGAGCTGGACCTTTACTAGGGTCCGCTCACCGCAGGATCTGTACCCGGGTACAATCCATGAGCGCCCTCAAGTTCCGGATGACGAATCTCTCCGCCCTCATGGGCCGTAAAGGCCAAACTCCCCGCCAGGATCAAGGACGCAACAAGAAGGGTCCAGCGAATGGCTTTGCCCGGCCCTTCACCTTGAGCGTATTGGATTAACGCGCCCAGGGTTATGGCCGCGAGCAAGATCATCCCCACGAATGAAACCTGCCCGAAGAGCGCGTGTCGCTCCACAAGTTCGTCGTCGGCCAAATGAGCCGCTTCGATGATTTCGTAACTGGGCGGACCGCTCAGATATGTGCCCACCGCGAAGAGCGAACAGGCAATGATAAATCCACAGGCAATTTTGAAGACCAACTCGGATTTTGAAATCAGACCGATGATCAACAGCGCTATGGCCGCCAACATTCCCACCACGGGCAGGTGGGCCAGCATCAGATGAACCTGGATGGCGTTCAATTTTTACCCGTCCTGATGGCTTCGGCCGGATCGATCCCTTCATCCACGGCCTCGTAGTTGAGTTCGCTGCCGCCCATGCTATGGGGAATGAGGTAGACCGAGGTCATCACCAAGGCCGCGATTACCACGATTACCCGACTTATCATGTCTTTGCGACGCGGGCGGAAACCAATGATGGACACCGCGAAAACCCAGCTGAGCCACATGAAGAGCATCTTGTTGTCGGTCCAGTCGCCCCCGAAGGGCCACCCGGTCCAGTAATCGCCGAAGGCGTACTTCTGCACGATGGGACCCAGCACCATTCCACCGATGGTCATCAAGACCAATGCGAACCAGGCAGCGATGCGCATGCCGCTGGGTGCGAAGATGGCCGCCAGACCCGAGCGCATTCCGATGAGCACGGCGAAGAACATCAGAAGAACGTGGGGCAGCAGAATACCCACCGGCACGTGATCTTTGAAGCGAATGACCACGTTCTCTTCGGCCAGTTCGGGTATGCGATGTTCCAGCCCGGCCTCGTCGGTGAGCAAGAGGTAATACTCGAGTTTGCCGGCGGCAGGTTGCGCGGGAAGAAGACCCACCAGCGAAGGCTGTTCGTCGATGTCCTTGCGACCGCGAACCAGATCCACCAGGAACTCAAGCAGGCTGCGCTTGGGTTTGGCCATCTCATGATCCATGTCCACGACGGTAAATGCATCCGAGGTGCGGAAGCGTTTCCAGAAAAGCTTACCCTCGGACTTGGCACCCAATTCGGGCACCACCACCAATGCCCCTTCATTACTGGCAATGGACCAGTCGCTTCGAATGAGCCCAAAGGAATAACTCTGACCTTGAGCTTCGATCACGCCCTTGCGCGGATAAGTGGGTCCCGTGTTTCGCTGGTAGGTGACCGCCAGGATCATGAGAACCACGGCGAAAACCCAAAGACCGGCGCGCAGCCAGAATGATTCCTTGCGATAGGCATAGGGCGAAGTGGACATGTCACCTTCCAGAATGATTGAGGGATAAGGCGGCAGAATAGCGAATAACTCTTGCCTTAGCAATACCCTTAGCTGGGGGACGCCTGGGCGATGGGCGGCTAAGTGCTTGCTATGGCTGCAACAAGAGTTTTGCCACTGCAGCCAGCGCCGAGCCCGCCACGAAGAATCGAACCCAGGTCGCACCGCGCGCGATCACCAGCTTGGCGCCGATGATGCCTCCGGTGATGGTGCCCGCCGCGAGGGCGAGTCCGGTGATCCAGCGCACGAGTCCCGCTTGGCTGAAGAGTAAGAGGGAGACGCCGGTGAAGATAAAGGCCAGGCCGAATTTCATGGCGTTGCCGCGCACCACATCGAAGCCCGCCACAAGCACGAACATGGCGGTGAGTAAAATGCCGAGGCCCGCCTGAAGGAATCCTCCGTAGATGCCCAGGAAGAAGAAGATCACGTAGTGGTAGGGCTTGAAGCGTTCTTCGCCCGAGGGCATGGCCCAGCGTGAGGGTTTGAGAAAAACCGTGGCCGCCATGATCAGGAAAAGTGCGGCCATGACTTTGCGAAAACTGTCGGGGTCGAGGTGCGCAGCCAGCCATGCGCCCAGCAGCGCGCCTGCAGCCGTAGGCAGTGCCACCGGCGGCAGCTTCCGCCAGGGTCGCACCCCCGCCTGGTGATAGGTGGCGATGCCCGCGCCGGTCTGCAGGAGGATGGCCACGCGATTGGTGGCGTTGGCAACCTGGGGAGGCAGTCCCATCCAGAGGAGGAGGGGCAAGGTCACGAAAGAACCGCCGCCGGCCATGGCGTTGATGATTCCGCAGGCGAGACCGCCCAGGAAAAGCAGGGGAAGATGCCAAAGCTCCATGAGGCCTCCGGGTTGGGGGCGGATTTTCCCCGGGATGGGCGGCAATTACCACAAATATCGCTCACAAGGATCATAATCTGGAATGAACTCAACCCCACAAGGAGTCTTAAGGAAGCATGAGGAAGCGAGGCCTTGCTCGGGGAAGCTAATGCCCTGGGACGGAACTTGCTTTGCCGTGGATGGCCCCGGTCTGCTCCGCGGAGCCATGTCCTATACAGGGTGGTCCTCATGTCCGAGAAGCTCAAAATCAGCTCTGAATTGGAATCCTTGAATGTGCCCGAGAAGGCGAGCGATGCTCAGGGTGCGCCCACCTTACCCGATATGGAAAACCTGGGTGAAGCGCTTAGCGCTTTGGGCGACAATCGCGCACTGGGTTTCCTGCTCAATTCCATCGTTGAGGGCGTTGCCCTTATCCGCGCTGAGGATGGCTGTCTGGAGTGGGCCAATCGAGCTTTCCTGGAAGCTATCGGTGATAGTTTCGAAAATGTCCAGGGGCAGGACTGCGAACATCGTTGGAACGCGGCCGAGGGGAATTGCAGGCAATGTCCCGTCTCGCGTTGTCTGGAATCTGGTCAGATGGAGGAAAACGTGCTGGTCGATGGCCAGGGTCGCAGTTGGCGCGTGCGAGCTTTTCCCATTATAGAAAATGGCGAGATCAGTTCGGCCATCGAACTTCGGGAAGATGTTACCCGCTTGGCGCACCTGAGTAGTGAACTCAAGCGGGCGCGAAAAGAATTCGAAGAACGGTTAGACCACCAAGCCGAGGAAACGCGCAAACTCATCGAAGAGCGCGAACTGGTGCTCGATAAGACCAGCGAGTTCGCCTATCGCCATGACGAGACCGGTGTTTTCCACTACCTCTCCCCTTCGGTGGAGCGTATTACGGGTTACAGCCTTGAAGAGTGGAGTCAGCATTACTGTCGTTATCTTACCGATCATCCGGATAACGATTGGGTGGTGCAGGCCACCGAGCGCACATTGCGCACGGGCGAAAAGAGCGACCCGTATCTAGTGGAGATCTATCACAAAAACGGAACGCGCATGACTCTCGAGGTGGACGAGGAACCCGTGCTGGAGGACGAACTCGTTACCGGCATCGTCGGTGTAGCGCGAGATGTGACAGATCGCGTGCTGAGTGAACGCATTCGCAAAGAGGCGCACAGGAGTTTGCAGATTATCCTGGATTCGATACCCATGAGCGTCTTTTGGAAAGATCGTGATTCACGGTACATGGGATGCAATCTCAATTTTGCCAAGGACGCGGGGAAGAACAGCCCCGAGGAAGTTATCGGACTCACCGACTTCGATATGATCTGGAATGATCAGGCTGAATACTATCGCGGCGAAGACTTTGAATGTTTGGAAAGCGGTGAAGGATACTTCGATCGAGAGTTTCTCGCCTCAATGCCTAATGGTGAAGAACGCTGGTTGCGTACGAGCAAGATTCCTTTGTACGACAGTTCAGGAACCATTGTGGGTGTGCTCGGCACCTACGAAGACATTTCCGCCAGGCGCGAAGCTCGGCTGGAAAGTCGAAATCAGATTCTAGATCTGCTGGAAGAGAAGACCCGGAATCTTGTGGAGATCCGAGATCAGGTGTCCCGTCGCAAACAGCATGACTCTCAAAGTGGCAACTCAGCTTCCAAGCAGAATATCAATGTGGCTCAGCTGAATCACGAGTTGAGTATGCCCCTGGACGGTGCCATCAATCTCATCGGCCAGCGTTTGCAGGGTGAAATTCCCGCGCTGGAGCGCGATGACCTTCAGGATGCCTTCAGTTCGGCCAAATCCCTGGCCGGAGTCCTGGGCGACCTCATGCGGATATCCGATGTGGATGAGATAGACCAGAACATGGATTCACATCCTTTCAATTTGGAAACCCTCCTCAGCGAGGTCATCGATCTCCTGCGTCCCCGCGCATCGCAGAAAAACCTGGAGCTCGAACTTGATTGCGCCAGCCGCCTTCCCCGGCGCGTGCATGGGGATCGCATCCGATTGCGCCAGGTCTTGCTCAACCTGCTTGGGAATGCCGTGAAGTACTCGGATGAGGGCTGGGTTCGACTGGAGGTGGATCGCAATGATGACGATAGCGATCTGGTTGAAATTCTCGTGCGCGATAGCGGGCAGGGAATCGACGCTTCGCGGATCGCGCACATATTGGACCACGAGCATGGCAAAGGATATGCGGGCGGATTGCCCACCTCGCAAAAACTCGTCTTGCGCATGGGTGGAAGTTTGAAAGTTGAAAGCGAGGCGGGAGAGGGCACGGTTGTGCACTTCAAGTTGCCGCTGCCGAGCCGCGATCCACTTAGCGCTTTGTCCCAGGAATCTGTAGAATCCCTGAACACTGAGCCGGTTACGCGCCACCGCATTCTAATTGTGGGCGGCGGATCGGAATCCCGGTCGACGCTTCGATGCACTTTGGAGCACGAACACTGCGACGTGGAAGACACGGGCAGCTACCATCGTGGAGAAGAGCTGATGCGTTTCGGTCTTTTCGACGCCGTATTGCTGGACTGCGATGCCGATCGCGAGAAGGCCTTGAGAACTGTGGGTCGCATGCTCACCAAGGAGAATGGCTCTGCGGCAAGCGTGTTGGTTGGCCTCAGCGAAGGGCCGACGCCATCATTGAAGAAGAGTTGCATCTCGGCGGGCATGGTCGAAGTGCTCGACCGTCAGCTTGAGCGCGCCGATATGGCCAGGCTTCTCGACAAGATACTGGAAACCGAATAGTCGTCTGCAAAGGCGGCTGAGCCGGGGGCGGGGAAGCGCCTCCGGCTCGTTTTGTTTAACGCAGAATCATCAGCTTCGCATGTTCGCTCCAGCCGCGTCCCTCCAGTTGCGCCAGATAAACGCCCGCCGGCAATCGCTTGCCGCTTTCATCGCACAAGTTCCAAACGATCTCGCGGGAACCTTCGGGGAATTCGCCTTGGGCGAGGTCTGCTACCCGGCGGCCCTGAATGTCGTAGATACTCAGACGCAGCCACTGCCTTTCATCCAGGTTGAAGCGAAGCGCACTTCGCTCAGTGGCCGGCGAGGGGAATGCACCGTGGAATCGACGAGGTGCCACCGGCAGATCCAGACCCGTGGGATACTCATCCACCAAACCCTTGATGCAAAAATTGGCCGTTCCGGTCCAAGGGTTGTCCTGAAATTCCTGAAGGTCGCGCCAGAGGCCAGCATCCAACCAATAGCTTTCCCCGGCCGAGGCGCTGCTTTCTACAATGGTGCGCGTGCTGGCGCCCAGCAATACAGGAATGTCGCTGGTTCGATCGTAGGGCTGCCCGCCCTCGGAAAGTTGCAAGTAGATATAGAAGTCGTCGCCCGGGCCCATGGGAACCGGCGTGGGCAGGTCGATGATGCGAAAGCCCGTGTACTCGGCGAAACCGGAAACGCTGGCCCATTCATCGGACAAGGCGAGCCCGTCGAAGTTGCGGAAGACACGAAGCGTGTAATCCACGCTGTCGGCGGCCGTGTAGAAGCTGACGGCTTTGAGCAAATGCACGCCGGTGGATGTGAAGGCGTTGAAGGCCTCGCTGCAATCTTCCATCTCGTCGCGCCAACCGTGGTAGTCGTGATAGTAGGCCTTGTCGTACTGCGTGGCCTCCACCTGCCGGAATGAAATCGCGCCCATCTGCGGTTCGATGCAACTGAACTTGTCGTAGTAGGAAATCCAGAAGTAGCCGCCCACACCCCAGTCTTCGCCCCAACTGTTTTTCACGATCCATGCACCGGGCAGCGGCGCGTGCGATTCTTTCGCGTCGTCCCATCCCACAATGGAAATGGCGTGATTGGGCAGCACCGGACTTCCTGGCGGCTGATAGTGCACATGGTTTTGAATGAAGCCGCTGTTGTAGGCCATGCAGGTGCCGAGCACGCCATGGTCCATGATGGACTGCTTGATGATGTCCATGCGCTCCATGTTTTCGCCGCGATCCAGCCAGATGATTTCCCGCGGCGAGTAGTAGTGATAGCTGGGGTCCCAGCGTAGGGGCGGTTCGTCGTAGAGTGGTGCATCGATATCGCGCACCGCGCCTTCTTGCCGCGACAGGTAAGCCGCCGACACGCGATAGTCTCCACCCCGGTGAACTTCCAGGCCCGAACCTGAGGGAGGATCCATGTCGTCGTTGTTGTGCTGATTGAAACCGTTCCACCAGTCCAGGTGATACTCGGCCAGGTTGGGCTCGCCCTCTTCACCGTAAGCAGTCCATAGACCCGTGGTGAGCAGGTTGCCTTCCATGGCGGCCATGACGCCGTGGGTCCAGCAGGTGCCGCCCTGCTGGTGCTTCACCGAAGTCACGCGACCTTCGTCGCGCAGATCATAGTAGGGGGGAAGCTCGGCAATTGCCGCGAGAGGCAGAAGCAGGAACAGGGCGAGGCAAGCGCGAAGCATTGGGAACCTCCAGGCTGGGGCCCCTCAATTATAGACGGAACGCAGCTCGATCTCAATTCCCTACATCCACTCGAGAATGATCCAGTGCCTGGTCAAGTCGGTTTTAGCCCACTCGTCTTAGTGATTTCCGTACATCAGTTTGATTTCGGAGAAGGTCGTTTCGCCTGTGGGCGTTATACCCCAGATAAGGGCATCGACCTCTATAAGGTATTCGCCATAGCCACTATCAGAGCTGTAAGAAGGATGGCCAAGATTGCCGTTCAATGATGAGTACCTGGCTGATGAAAGCGGATAATCGACAGACTCATCCGACCAAATGACAAATGGCTCAATAGGTTGAGTTTCATCGGGCAGAATGTGTACGAACATTCCGTAGCATCGGTTGAAAGACCCAAGAAAAGAAGTCGCCTGGAAATATAAATCGACCTCCTCCCAGCAATTCGTACAAGTTGTTTCTCTTTCGGAAGTATCATCGACGATCATGTATTCTTCATCCTCATAGTCCCTCAGAATCATTAGAATTTTGAAAGGCCGACCAGATTCCTCTGTATGGAAGAACCGCAGCTTCGTGAACTCGATGGTATCCATCCAAGGTTCCCAATCGATGGGAAACATGAAGAATCCTGCAGCGTTGTTTAGGGCAGGATACAACCAAGCGCCCCCCC
>RRYU01004414.1_pt1 | contig 36047 bp, 30 predicted proteins | sample 2162651 | NCBI WGS metagenome assembly RRYU01 (sample SAMN10267283, study PRJNA491782) | microbial mat metagenome | isolation source: biomat in the production well | place: Japan: Minami-Kanto gas field, natural gas well KTG3 | collected 2017-06
CTGTCCGATGTGCCGGTAATAGTGCCGTACGAGGTTTCATCTTTTTTGTCCTGTTTGTTGAACAACAGGAGATTTTCAAACGATGCGGTAAGGTCGATTGTTTTTGCTTCAAGATTTTCAAGAGTGGCCGAGCCGCTTATTTTGCCCGTTCCCCCAAGTTCGTCTTGTATGAGAATGTTGCTGAAATCTGCTTTTTCAGGTGTAATGCCGATTTTGCCGGACAGGCGATAGACGGTTTCGGTCGGAGTGACGGTTATTTCCGTATCCCTGAGCTCTGCACTGAAATAAATTTCCGGTTCAGGTGTTCTGCCTTTTACGATAAGTTTTGCCGGAATGGTTCCTTCTGCGGTGTCGAAGAACGGCAAAAGCAGCTCGAGAATTTCCGCTGATAAGTGATCAGCGGAAGCTGAAGCAGCGAGAGATTTATTATCGGGAATCGAATACTTCAGTGGAGACCAGTTGATTGTGAGAGGTATCGATGCAGTGCCCCTGATATCGTTAAGCGGTTCAGGCGACAGGCGCCCGGTTGTAAATTCAGCCTGCAGACGTTCGCCTTTATGCGTGGCCTGAACGTTGAGGTTTCCCACGATTACGTCATCATAGACCAGATTTTCTCCGGAAACTTTCAGTGCGGCTGTTTTTGCGCCTGGTGCGCCACTGACGCGAAGCGAGGATGAAACGGTTCCCTCGAGTCCGGCATCAGGAAAAAAAACATCAAGTTCCTGTAATCCAACGTTTGCAACCCGGCATTCAAACGAACCACTTTTCTCGTTGCTGAGCAGGCCGTTGCAGGTGATCGACTGCTCGTTATTTTGCAGTTTCAAATCGAAGAGGCGGGTGTAGTTTCGCCCGATATCAATCCGTGCCTCCTTGTTGACTGTCCATGCACCGCCATTCTGATCAGTGATTGAAAGGTTCTTGAGCGTTATTTCATAGAGATTATTGGTACGTGAAGCCATGATATCGGCTGCCAGAGAACGTTCGATTTCAGGCATCGCCAAACCGAGGCTGGTTGTAAGGCCGGAGTCGCTGTAATCCGTTTCCAGGGAAAGTTGCTCGATGTTGTGCTTGCCTGTTTGCAGCGCGGAACCTTTTGCTTTGATGGATGTGCTGATCAAGCCATCGTTTGTGTACTCTGTGACAAGATCTATCGTGGTATTATCCAGTGAAAAAACATTTTCGCGGCGTAACGTTTCAATAGTGACAGAGGAAGTAAAGTGCATCGAGCCGTTGCTTCTGTATGACTTTCCCGAGGCCTTACCCGAAAGCCGGTATTCTTTGAGCGGGAAGAAAATGGCCAGCGGAGAGATATCCCGGACAGTAAGTGCATAATCAGCCGAAAAATCCCTCTCGATACTTTCAGCAAAAGGTTCTGGCGGAGCTGTATTGTCCCATATGTTGTTTTTCGCAAGTTCACGTGTAGCTGATCGGGCGGTAAGGTTTATACCGGCAAGGAATTCTTTGAATGTATATCGGCCTTCTGCACTGAAATCGAGGAAGTCGCTTGTAAGATCAACGCTTGCCATGGAGGATTTCTGCACGACGCTGAGGGTGAGCTCCGATCCTTCACGGAGATTGTAGTCATTGACAGCCGAATCGCTGAAGAGAATAGAAATGTTTCCGTTAAGTTTTTCGAGATCAAAATGTTCTCCCCGGAACAGCATGGAGAAGTTGAGATTCGAGTTCATCTGCTCCGAACCAAGGATTTTTGAGAAGTTCAAGTTTGCGGCTGATCCTTTTCCCCCATAAGTCGGGACAGCTTTACTCCAGTCGATTTGTCCGTTCAGTGAAACTCTGGAGTTGCCGCCGGCAAGATCCCAGTCGGTTGTCAGGATGTCATCCTTGTAATTCAGAGCAATGCTGCCTTCGGTCAACACCTGCTGCTGCCAGTATGAATCCTGAAGATCGATTGAGAGTTTTGCTTCAAGCGGATGTGGAGAGATGCCTTTTCCGGAAAACATGCCTGTGCAGTTTATGCCGCTAACGGAGGATGAATCCTGACTCAGGAACCGGTGAAGCTCGAAATTCTGCAAGACAAACTTTCCGCTGTAACTGGTTGCAGCGTTCCCGGGGATTTCAGCCTGTAGAGAAACCCGGACATCACCAGTCTCGGTTCCAATAGACAGCTCGGTGTACAATTCATTCAGGTTACCCTGGCCATATCCGGAAAACGCAATGTCGCCAGCCGGTTCCGCAAGTTGTTTGAACACACTATCCACAACGGCTTCTTGTAGAAAGCTTTCGGAAATTATCGAGCTGTCGGTTTCAAGTCTGAAGCCGAGAAACTTCGGCTGATTGAGATTGAGCAATTCTCCCTTGAACTGTAGAAAAGTGTTTTCATGTTCGATGACCGTGTTGTTGATATCTATTTTCCGGAGTCGGCCTTCCGCCTTTCCGGAAAGCCTGTACATGCCGGAAGGAAGTGGGTGTTCCGGCAGAAACAGTTTGAGATCATCGGTATGTACAGAGGCAGATTTCACCGAAAGCATTGCGGGGCTGTTTGCATACTGCTCAAGGTTTTCAGAAGAGAACACGTCGAATTCATAGAGCCCCATTGATAACTCGGCGCTGCTTTTGCCGGTTTTAGCCTTCAGATTGAGAATTTCAAGGTGCTTGTTGGTAAAGGAAAGTTTTGCTGATCCTTCCTGCAGTGTGAAGCCGTACTGAGGCACAGAAAACCCTATTTCTCGTATGATTCCGCTGATGTTCTGATGGGAATAACGGAATCGTTTACTCCGAAATCCGATGTTTTGTATATCAAGGCGGTCAGGTTCAGCGTTCTGTTCTGAAAAGTTGAGGTATTCCGCAGAACTGTTGTACAGCTCAATGGTATCGAACCGAAAGTGTTCAAGTGACGGTGTTTCAGGCGTATCATCTTTTCTGGGAGCAAAAATCCGCCCTATACTCGTGGTGCCGTCGGAATAACGTTCGAGATGAAAAAAGAGCGATTCGGCTTTCAGCGAACGTATCGTGATCGATGAGAATTTTGACAGCAGTCGCAGAAAATTCAGGTTTACCGTTAGCTTTTCAACCGAAACATCAGGTTTGTCGGCGTTTTCACGGTACAGTTCCGGTTTGTATAGAATGATTTTTGACGGGAACTGCAGGTTGACTTCTTCTATCCTGAGCTTTCCGTGAAATTCACCGTTGAAATAATCGGTCAGTCTTTGCTTAACCAGTTTGTCCAGGGAGCCGCTGTTGAGCGTGATGGCGATAATGACCGCGAACACCAGAATCAGTGCGGATACACTGACAGCGAAGCCGAGAATATATCGTTTAACTCTGTCCAAGTGTGTACTTCCTCTTCTGTTTCATTATTACCCGTTTCCCGGTTGAAACGTAGGCATCGAAACTTGTGCAAGCCATTCGCCTGTTTCCTGCAAAGTCATGCTCCCTGTGAAAGAGATGCTCGGATTTCACGGAAGGAATCGGTATCGAAGCAACCACAATCCATTCGATCCTGAGACCCCGATTTTCGGTTTTTCTTCTTTCGGAGTTCGAATATCAGTGCTTGACAGCCGGATGGCCTGTTAGTTACATTGCCCAATGGTTTCATTATAGTCATGCCGGACGTGATCCGGCATCCATAAGGATTTTCAAGGTCAATAATGGATTCCCGTGTCAAGCACTGGAATGACTGAAAAAAAGAAATCTCTGTCACTCTTTTTTACAATAGACATCTATTATTCGTTCTATAATCGATGTTGTTGATCGTCCCTCCAGAAACTTGATTGTTTTTACCTCACCACCGTATGCAAGTACCGTTTTCGCCCCGACAATTCCTTCAATCGGCCAGTCAGCCCCTTTTATCAGAATATCCGGCAAGAGTTTTTCGATGATCCGGGCAGGTGTGTCCTCATTAAAAATCACCGTGGCATCAACGGCTTCAAGACCGGCTAGGACCGTGCAACGGTCTATTTCAGGAGCTATTGGGCGGTTCATGCCTTTAAGCCGCTTAACCGAAGCATCACTGTTAACTCCAACAACAAGCATGTCGCCTGAAGCTTTGGCTTTTTCGAGGTACTGAACATGACCTGCGTGCAGAATGTCAAAACAACCGTTGGTAAAGACAACTTTTTTTCCCTGCTGTTTCCAGGCCTTAACAGTTTCTGCGGCGGCATCGGGTGTCAGCAGTTTTGCTTTTGATGGCATGGTTCCGCGAAGAAATTATTACAATCAGTATCTAATAGATATAAAATTTATTTCAGATATTTGTTTCAATATCAGTATGAATCACCGCACATGGTGAGCACAGGAGTTTTATGGGGACGCTAAAAAAAAGTTGGAAACGTTTTAACCAGAAGATCACCTACAGGCTATTTCTGTTTCTCGGCTTTATAGTCAAGCGTATGAGCCGTCGTCAGTTTGAGAGGCTTGCTGCAGGTTTGGGTGAATTGGTCTTTTCTGTTTTCAGGTCCAGAAGGAATCTGGTTATGCGTAACCTTTCACTTGCCTTTCCTGGGAAAAGCAGGTCTGAGGTTGTTGCTATTGCCCGACAGGTCTATCGTAACCAGGCCGTTAACCTGCTTGAGGTGCTCAGGCTGCCTTTGTTGATGGGGAGGAGAGAGGCATCTGAACGTATCGATCTTCATCTCGACAATTTTCTTGAAAAAACAAAGGCCCAGGGAAAAGGTGGGGTTCTTGTTTCAGGACATTTTGGCAACTGGGAACTGGCAGGAGTTTGTATAGGTCTGCTTGTTACACCGATTGCCGTAGTGGCGAAACGACTCAAAAATCGCGCTGTTAATAACGAGATTGAACGTCTGCGAACTCTGCATGGCAATACCGTTATCTATAAAAAACAAGCGCTCAGAGAGGGGCTGTCCATTCTGAGAAAAGGCGGAATAGTGGCAACTCTCGGGGACCAGTCCGATCCTGACGCCGGATTTGTGATGGATTTCCTTGGAAGAGAAGCCTCGGTTTTTCTTGGGCCGGCTTTTCTTGCTCTCAGGGCAAACGTACCTATATTTGCACTTATGTGTCGGCGGCAGATGGATGGAAAATATCTGATCGAAGCCGAAGAGATCGACACGTCAGACCTTTCATTTTCCCGGGAGAATATTGAGGAGCTTACCATGCGGTATACAAGAGCTATCGAACGCTATATTGTCCTTTATCCAGAAGAGTGGTTCTGGGTTCATAACCGGTGGAAGATAAATGATTAAATAATCCGCAGGCCCTTGGTTATTCTTTCATGCTGTCTAACTGAGCATATTCGTGTTGATATCAGGAAGATTTGATCCTTAGGGCATGGGTAGAGAGATTGTGGGGAGGGATAAAAAGCTTTAAATGTGCTCGTTTTTTTTTAATGGTGAAAGTTACGTGTTTTTATGCTATTTTTACATGATTTATGAGGGCCATACCTTGACTTTCTATCGAGCTATAGAATGAACCCCAGGTTCTCTTGAATGATTTTTGGACTCCTTGTCCTTGTGTCTAAAATCGTTAGATGTAAAATAGTGTTATTCCTGCCATGCCGCAACAAAATGATCCGCAGAAAGTAGAGAAAAAACCGGTTTTTCATCCTTCTTCACACATAAGCGCTTATCCTAAATCAGTTGATGACGAAATTTCGTTAACTGAACTATGGTATATGTTGTTGTTTCGAAAGCGTATGATTGCTGTTATTACGGTTATCACAACAATAATGGCGATTATCTACTCTCTGGTTGCTTCTCCGGTATACCGGGTGGAATCATTGGTTAAGCTTCAGGGTGATTATGGTAGTGAAGCGATGTCTACATTACAATCTATTACTTTTATGGAGGATGTTATTCGCCAGGAAAGTCTGTTGCCCTGGATTTTTAGTCAAAAATGGGATGCTCAAAACGAAGTATGGACTGTCAAAGGCGATGATATTCCTTCTCTGCGGGAGGGGGCTATAGCTATAAAAGAGCATATGATCATTGAAAAACAAGAGCAGTTGACCTTAATAGGGCTTGAGTCATCTGACCCTTCAATAGCGGTTGATGTCATAAACAAAATTATTCAACGGCTCAATGTTATTGTGGCTGAAGAGGCGCTGGAAAAAGCACAGAAAAAAATCAAGCATTACCAAAAGCAATTGTTTTTCTTTGATTCCCTTTTTGTAAACAGAATAGTTCCTGAGGCATTATCGAAAACTGATGAACTTTTTTCAGAGGACGATGGTAAGAACGTCAATGCGGTTATCAATTACCTTCAGGCACAGCTCATGAATTCCGGCAGCATCTCGGAACGTAAGAATTTGATTGATAACATACAGAGCAATGAAAATGTTATCATGATGGTTGCGAACGAACTTGATGAATTTGCGCTCAAGGTTTTCGATCCCGCCTCAGTTCCTGACAAAGATGAAAAGATATGGCCAAAACGTACACTTATTATCCTGGTTAGTTTCTTTGGGGGGCTTATTGGGGGGCTCATGCTGGCTTTGTTTTTGGGATTTACTCAGGAAAGTAACTATAACTATAAGCATAGTTCTTTATCAACTGATCAATCCTAACCTTTAAAGAAAGAGAAAATTATGTGGTCAGGAGTCAAGCCGGAGTGGTCAGGTTATGTCTGGTTGCATCGCTTGCCGGATTCAATACTGCCTCTTGCAGTACTTGCATTACTGGCGCATTTATGTTCGGTTACGTGGTATGATCGTTATACGATTCTTGGGCTTGGAGGTGGTTTTTTATTCGTTACCATAAACCAGTTTGCAGGAATCTATGATGGGTGGCGCGGCCGTTCGGTTTCCACCAGCATCCTGATGGTACTAAAAGCATGGGTTGGCACCTGGGTTTTACTCGTAATAATCGTTTTCATGTTCAAACGCTCGGCTGAATATTCGAGGGCAGTTACTCTTTCTTGGGTAGTTGTTGCATTTTTTGTGTTAATCGGGTACAGGATGCTTTTTCGCTTTATTTTGCTTTACTTGCCAAAGCTCAATGTTAGAAAAGTTGCTGTTGTTGGAGCTGGGGATATGGGAAGATATGTTGTCGATGTAATTCGAGACAATCCATGCTTGGGTTATCAGGCTGTGGGTTTTTATGATGATAGTCTACACCTTGATCATCATAATTTCCATGAATTACCCGTTTTAGGAAACACCGATCAGGTTTGCAAGGATGCTCAGGCACAAAAATTTGATGAGCTGTATCTCTGTTTCCCATTAGGTTCTGAGGAGAAAATCAAATTTTTACTCAACAGACTGACATATAGTGCTGTTATTGTCAAATTCATACCCGATCTTTTTACCTTTGACCTGATGCATGCCAAATGGATAGACCTGAAAGGGATTCCTTTAATCAGTATTTATGATACACCATTAAGTTCCGGTACTGCCAGAATTCTTAAACGATTAGAGGATATTATTATCTCGTTTTTTATTCTGCTTCTCATCTGGCCTGTTATGCTACTGATAGCCTTCGGGGTTAAATTAAGTTCTCCGGGTCCTATATTCTATCGTCAGACTAGAGTAGGTTGGAACGGTCAAAAATTCACCATTTTAAAGTTCCGTTCTATGCTGGATAATGTTGAGAAACAGGGAGTACTATGGGGCAATTCTACAAAGAAGCCCCAAACCCGGTTTGGGAAATTTATTCGTTCGATCAGTCTCGACGAACTTCCCCAATTTATCAATGTTCTCAAAGGAGAGATGTCAATTGTCGGTCCAAGACCCGAAAGAGATGTTTTTATTGAAAAAATCAGCAGAGAGATTCCCCGATATATGCAAAGGCATATGGTAAAAGCGGGTATCACCGGGTGGGCACAAGTCAATGGTTGGCGAGGGGATACTTCTCTTAAGAAAAGAATTGAGTATGATCTTCACTATGTAAACAATTGGTCATTGTGGCTGGACCTGAAAATAATTTTGTTGACTGCATTTCGTGGATGGAAAAATAGAAATGCTTATTAAAAGGAGGGGTGTTTCCAGAACAGCCATGCAATTTCCCCGCCTACGTCACAATATCATTGCTCTTGGAGCGTTACGAGGAGTTAACTACTTTATTCCGATTATAGTTATACCTTATTTGACTCGTGTGCTCGGTGTGGATGAGTTTGGTAAATATGCTCTTGTTCAGGTTGTAATGCAGGTCTTTATTCTATTGACGGATTACGGCTTTTTTTTGACGGCTACACGTGCTATTTCTGCAAATAGAGCAGATCATTTAACGGTGTCGAGAATTTTTTCGACAACATGGAGTACACAGTGGCTGTTGGGATTTATTTCTTTTCTATGCTTGCTGGGGCTTACGGTAACCTTGCCGGTGGTTAAAGATCATGCTTTGCTGTATCTGGGAGGCTTTACCATGGTTTTGGGAAATGTCTTGTTTCCTATTTGGTTTCTGGAAGGTCTCGAGAGGATGAGGGCAGTTGCTATCTTACAGATTGCTGGCCGGTTGTCAGTATTGCCTTTTGTTTTTGTTTTCGTCAAAGGAGCAGAAGATACATTTTGGGCATTAGTAATAATGGGCTCAGGGATTATTTGCGCTGGATTGCTGTCGCTTTTCTGGATTATTTACAAAAAGCTGGTTATCTGGCAGATGCCAGAGCCTGCTCATATTCTCAAAACGCTTAAAGAAGGGTTTGCGTTGTTTCTTTCGCAATTGTCGCAGAAGATGTTTTTTATTGTGACTCCTTTTGCTTTGAGTTTTATATCTGGAATGGCTGCGGTAGGGTATTTCAATCTTGCCGATAAGCTCAGAGGGGCGGGACAGTCTCTGCTTTATCCAGTTTCACAAGCACTTTTTCCTCGTATGTGCCACCTTTATGTACATGATAGGGAAGCTGCAGATGATCTTTTAAAACGTTCTTTTCTTCTTATTCTTGCGCTTGGTTTTTCTGTGACTGTTTTACTCTGGTTGGGGGCTGATCTTATTATTCAACTATTTGCAGGTCATGAATTTAAGCCAGCAATACCTCTTTTACGTTGGATGGCTATTGTTCCACTTCTGTCCGTTTTTTCTCTTGTTTTCGGAATACAGATTATGTTGCCTAATGGGATGAACCGGCCGTATAATTTTATTATAACAGGAGCGTCATTTGTCAGTGCTGTGCTTATGATTATTCTAGTGATGTATATAGGTGTCAATGGTGCAGCACTTGCTACCGTTGGGCTGGAACTTCTTATGGCATTTATGTTGGGATGGTTCGTGATTGCTAAAGGATTTCTGGGGAGGCAAGATGAAAAAGTATCAGGGCGTTAGATGATTTCTGTAATGTAAATTCAAGGAAAAAGCATGACTTCAGAAAAAACTTTTGAATTAACGATTGCTATATGCACGCATAATCGATGTGAACAGCTATTTGAAAATGTTAAAAAGATTGTAGACATATGTCAGTCATATGAGTGGATTGGTATTTTACTTGTTGATAATGCATCTACTGATGATACTTCACAGGTGATTTTGAGGCTAATTGATTATGGAAAGCTGAAAGATATAAAAATTAAAACTGTATGTGAGTGTCAACTGGGGTTGGCGGCAGCACGAAACCTTGCATTAGATGCATGTGAGACTGAGTTTATTGCCTTTGTAGATGATGATGCGTATGTTTCTCAAAATTGGGCAAATATGATTAGAGAGGCTTTTCAAAAAAATGATAGGCTTGCAGCATGTGGTGGTCCTGTTGTTCCGGTTTATGACGTCTCTAGGCCCGATTGGCTTTCTGACCGGTTTTTATGGGCATATAGCATTCATGATAGAGGAAAGTCTGATCAAAACTATGTTTTCCCAGACCACCCATTGGGAGTAAACATGACTTTTGATAAAAAAAAGTTACAGTCACTACGGTTCGATCAAGCATTGGGACGTAAGGGGACAGGGCTTCTCTCTTGGGAAGAAAGTAAATTTTTCAGGGAATTAATGCAGAGAGGTGGGCTGGTTACTTACTTGTCTGAAGCTGTGGTATATCATGTTGTGCCTCCAGAACGTCTGACGAAAGCATGGTTAAAAAAACGGCATGAAGCCGAAGGTATTACCATAGCTATAATAACGCTAAATAAGAATCCTTCGACGGTTCAATTTTTCTTTAAGGCAAGCAACGCTGCTGTTCGGTATATTATGTTTTTTTTCTTATCCGTTATATACCCTGATAATCATTTTCGTTTCTTTGCAAGGATGAAGTCGGTTTATTTCTCTGGTTTGCTGAAAGGACTTTTTGGTAATACTCAAGGCTGATTTTTTTGTGGCAAAACAATTGCATAAAAGCTATATAAGCCAGGATATGATCAAGCTTTTTTTCTTTTCTGTATCACTGGCGTTAGCATTGTTGGTCGGTCAAATGGTGAGAGTGCCTGTAGGGGCAAAAAGTCTTCAGATAATAGATTTGGTTATTCTTTTTCAGGTTGTGTGGATTTTTTTTGATTCTTTTCTCAAGGCGTTGAAAAAAGAACTCCCTTCATTTTTGCTTTTTTCACTTGCTTTTTTTGTTCTCTGGAACATTTTTTCAGCAATATATGGTGTGGTATACGTGATAATTGGAAAAATACAATATTATGATTTGATGGTTGGTTTGATGGGGGCGGCTCGTTTTATTTATCCCATAGTTTTATCTGCATATTTGCTTTCTATGCGTATATCATATAAAGATGCGGTAACGGCATTGAGATGGTTGTATATTGTGGCCTGTGTTGTTGTTTTGTTTGGTGTTTTCCAGTCATTGTTTCTTGAAAATTTTGCGATACAATTTGGTCCAGAATATAGCTGGGATGTACAGGGGCATCGATTGGTGAGTATATTTCTTGACCCCAATCTCGCCGCCTCTTTCTGTTCGGCTTTTGTTGTTTTCAGTATGACATTACTATATTATATGGTATTGTCGAAGAAATTGATTGTTTTTGGCTTGTCTTCTGCATTGATTGCAATGTTTTTAACCCTTTCAAGGGGTGGTATTATAGGTTTTTTTATTGCTTTATTTGTTTTTATGATTTTATATAGAAAGGCTATCGTTAAGATTTTGCGGCCAGGGGTATTAATTGGAATGGTATTGCTGAGTATATTAATGTTTGTTTTGATGTTCAGGATATTTCCTTTGAATTTTCTTCTAGAGACAAATCGTTTTGGATTCTCAAATGAAAGCGCATTGAATAGATTTGCCAACATCTCTACATTGTTTGATATAGTATTTGATTACCCATTCTTTGGTGTGGGTTTTAATTATGTGCAAATTCTTTTTGGGGATTTTTTTTATGGGTTTTCTGGAAAATACATTGATGGTGGTGTCTTTCTCTTACTGGCTTCTTTAGGGGTATTTGGTTTTATAATACTTGTCTGTTTCCTTTTAGTCTATCTTCAGCAGATACGGTTGCCGGTTAGATTTTGGTTTCCTATAACTGTTATGTTTATAGTGCAGAGTATGGCTACCTCAACAATATTTTATCCGTTGATTATCTGCTACTATGTTGCGGTAATAAGCTTGATGTCTGTTGCTTTAATGTTAAGAGTGTAGAAATGTCTTTTTCAATTTATTTTGATGATCGATGGAAGGGGGATCATGGAATCGGTAGAGTTGCTCATGTATTAATGGATTCTCTTGAACCAGCTTCTTTGAGGCTTTCAGGTTCTCCGGTTTCTGCAATTGATCCCATTCGGTTGAGTCTGAAAATGTTCAGTCTCCCAAAATCTTCTGTGGTTTTAAGTCCAGGCTTTAATGCGCCTTTGTTTTGCTTTAGGCCATATATTTTTATGATCCATGATCTTAATCATATTGATTGTACTGGGAATAGCAGTATCTTTAAAAGATTGTACTATGCAATAGTTGTAAAAAGAGCTTGTCAATTCGCGTACAAAATTCTGACTGTTTCTGAGTTTTCCAAAAAGCGGATAGTTGATTGGGCTGGTGTTTCAGCAGAGAAGGTGGTTAATGTTGGTAATGGAGTAAGTGATAATTTTTTTGAGGCATGTAAGGAGTATAGACTTGGGTATCCATATCTTCTCTGTGTCAGCAACAGAAAACCCCACAAAAATGAGTACCGCATTATTCGTGCATTTGCGCACGCTCGAATTGACCCTTTGATTCAGCTTTTGTTCACGGGAGACAGTACCCCGGAAATTGCTGAGCTTGCGAAGGCGCTGAATATTTCTTCACGAATTAAATTCTTTGGACAGGTTCCGGAAAAGGATTTACCAGGACTATACCGAGGAGCTTTGTCGCTCGTGTTTCCGTCATTGTATGAGGGGTTTGGACTTCCTGTTATTGAGGCAATGGCTTGCGGAACTCCTGTGCTGACCTCTTCGACAACGTCTTTGTCTGAAGTTGCAGGTGAAGCAGCTTTACTGGTTGACCCTTCTTCAACCCACGAAATTTCAAATGGTATAGAGCGCATTGTGAAAGAGGGCGAGTTGCGTAAAAAGCTGAGATTAAAAGGGTTTCAGCGTGTGAAACTTTTTGACTGGGACGTAGTGAAGAACCGTGTCCAAAATGTTCTTGATGAGTGCATAATGGAGATGAATACATAATTTATCGATCCTTGAAAAGCTTTGCAAATGTAGGGGGATGGTTCAGTTTAGTTTATTCGTTGAACATTGAAAAGGATGCAATGTATTTTCCTGATCAGCACTGGACATGATTATAGGGCTGCCGAATCTTGTGCTTTGTTGCATAACAGATTGTTTTTGAGGTTTTTGGGTATCACCGTCACCAATCAAATCAGTTTCAACGCTGGTTGTGGGGCACCATGTGGAGCTGGATTCAGTTTAGATAGGCGCTGTGTGTGGTAGAGAGTAATTTTTCTTTGGAGGGAATAGTAATGCGTGTCGCAATTATTCATGACTGGCTGGTGACTTGGGCTGGGTCTGAAAAGGTGCTTGAACAGATAATAGCCAGCTTTCCGCAGGCTGATGTATTTTCTGTTATTGATTTTTTGCCAGAAGATGATCGGAGAGCAATTGCAGGCAAGCAAGTAACAACTACATTTATTCAAAAATTGCCAGGTGCCAAAACCCACTATCAGTTCTATCTTCCTTTGATGCCTTTTGCCATCGAGCAACTGGACCTGTCCGATTATGATCTTGTGCTTTCCAGTTCTCATGCGGTAGCCAAAGGTGTTTTGACGGGACCTGATCAGTTACACATCAGTTATGTCCATTCTCCGATGCGTTATGCCTGGGATCTTCAACACCAGTATTTACGTGAAGCAGGACTTGATCGAGGTATTAAGTCAATGCTTGCCAGAGCAATGATGCATTATATGCGTTTGTGGGATGTTCGCACAGTAAATGGTGTTGATGCGTTCGTAGCTAATTCTGAATTTATCAGGCGTCGAATCCAAAAGGCTTACGGACAGAAGGCCAATGTGATTTATCCACCTGTGGATGTTTCAGCATTTTCTCTTCGGGAAAACAAAGAGGATTTTTATCTCACGGCTTCACGCATGGTGCCGTACAAAAAGATGGAGATGATTGTCGAGGCGTTTCAAACAATACCTGAAAGGCGCCTTGTTGTTATAGGTGACGGGTCGGAAATGAGCAAATGCCGGGAAAAGGCAGGGCCAAATGTGGAGATTCTTGGTTGGCAACCGTTTGAAGTACTAAGGGATCATATGCAGCGAGCAAAGGCTTTTATTTTTGCTGCTGAAGAGGATTTCGGGATCACACCTGTTGAAGCCCAGGCGTGCGGTACACCAGTGATTGTATACGGCAAGGGAGGGGGGCTGGAATCGGTCAGGGGGCATGAGCACGAGCATCCGACAGGGCTGTTCTTTTACGAGCAGACTCCCGAAGCTCTTCTTGATGCGGTCGGGAAGTTCGAGCTGGATACCATGGAGAGAATTTCCGGGAGAGCGTGCCGCGAGAATGCTTTGCGGTTTTCGTCGGAACGTTTCAGGAGTGAATTTACCTTTTTTGTTGAGAAAGAGTGGCAAAGGTTTTCTGGGAAGAAGAGTGGGTTTGAAGGAACATTGTGAGTTGAAATAGTTCCGAAAGATACGACTCAAGCTATCGGCCATGTTTCACAGAACTGTGTGTCGCTTGTTTCAGAGACTCAAGGTTGGTAAGCCTTGAGTGAATACAATGAAAACGCTTTGACGTCCTTGAAGCTTTTCTCGAGCCTGAATAGCTTGCCGTTGTAGTTACCTGCAAGTCGTGGATCGCTCCAAAGGAGTGGGTGTTCAGTGCTGTTTATCACGACCCCTGCCTTGCTGCCAAGATCCCTTGCTGTTTCCCAGTCCAGATCCAGAATCAGGTGGTTTGTTGCTCTTTGATATCCTGTGATCCTGATTATGCCATGAAAGTACATCGGAGTGTCTGATGTGTTGTGTAGCAGGAGTGTATCTTTTGGTTCATGAATGGTGAAGACTAGGATGTACTTGTGTGCCGTCCGGATAATGTTGCCTTCATGGTGAGGACGGTTGTATAACGGCCAGGGGGTGCTTGCATACCAGTGCCACGGCATGAGCACTAATGGGTACATCTGTTTTTCCGGGATTCTGACGGTATGATCTTTCTGTTGCCAGTATGGGCCAGAGTACTTTTGGCCTGTTTCGAGCTGCAGAGACTTTGGATTTTTTATTCCGCTGTCGACCAGTTCTATCGTGTACGAGCCCGGTTCAAGGATGAGCTGTTTCAGGAGGAGAGCGCCTTGAGGTGGGATGACTACTTGAAATCCTTTCCTCTCTTCTGAATAATATTTTCTGTTTTCACCGATGACGACAAGATTCTCAGTTGTTGGAGGTATACTCGGAGTGTGCGTTTCCCTGACGATCTCGATCCTTGGGTTGTCTCTGATACCTTCGATTGAGTTGTAGTAATCATGAAGGTCAGTGAAAATAATAACATTATTGTCAGGTTGCCTCTCCAGATAATTCTGGAATTTTTCTTTGTCGAAAAACCTTGGATGGTAAAACTTAAATGAATAGTCACGGTCGGCTTTCAGGTGGATGGCATCATAGAAAAAAAGAAGTGAGAGGCCGAGGAGTAGCCATTGTAGGCCCTTTAAAAGTATTGATGTATTATTGGTGCATTCTGCGGGTTTTTTATTGAACATGTCTTGTAATAACTGGCTAATGCCATAAGCGAGCACGATCCAGGTAAGGATTTCGAGTGGATAAAAGAAGCGATAGCTATGCTCTGTCAGAGGCGACATGGCGAGCTGTCCTGTAAGGGCGAGAACGAAGAGAATAAGCAGGATGTTGTGACCGTTTTTGATGAGTCTGTAAATACTGTAGATCAACAGTGGCGTGAAGATCCCGTAAAAGTATTTTGTGAATTGATAGCGTGTGGTGGTATCAAGTATTTCATTCAGAATAATTTCAAAACGTTCGGAGAAAGAGAGGGCGTTTTCCGGATTAATGATACTCGTTTTATTGCTGTATGCCTGCATTGATGAAGTGAATGAAAAATGTATGACGTTTAGGTTGTAAAGGTATTCGCCAGCCGCAAAAATCATAATTGCCAACAGTGTTAAAAGGGCAAATCCCTTGAGACTGGCCTGGTTTTTTCTAATGAATGTTTCATGGATAAAGAATGCGGCCAGCGCGAGAAAGGCCAGATAGATTCCTGTTGAGTGAGTCAGCAGAAGCAGTAGAATGACCGGAAAGCTATAGAAATAGTGGTGGCGTGAATAGAATAGAGTGATGATGAGAGTCAGAAAGAGGAGAATCGCATAGAAGCTTGGGACAATCCAGAAGAAGCCATGGTAGTGACCGTTACCGCTGTAGAAAGCGAACAAGACAAATGCTGTAGTAAGGAATAGTTGTGAGGAGTCGATTTTTCTGAGTAGGGTATAGAGTGCAATACCCATGAGAGCAATTCCGATATAGAAATTGTATTCGAACATCTCCTCTCCTGATATACTGAGTGTTCGAGCAAGGACACCGAATGTGTATGGATGCAGAAGCTTATTGAAATTAAAGCAAGGTTCGTCAGGTATTGACTGCCCATTAATGAAAAACAACGGATTCTCTTTAAAGAAAGTGATCGGAGAGATATACCAGCCGGCATCATCAAGGCCTAAAGGTCCTGGATGGTTGTACCACATGAAGAAGACGCTGTAGCATTGTACCAGCAAGAAAAACAGAAGTGGCGATAGTGTAAGGATCTTTTTTCTCATTTCATGGGTGACTTTTCTTCAAAGTGTTTGCAGCAGCATTAGTGCTCAATCAGCTTTTCATGGCAGGGATGTATGTTTTCTGAATGCTATCGATAGATTGCTTTTGAAAAATGCTGTTTTTTTGTTCTGCCACTCTTTGATGTTGGATACCGCTTGTTCCTGAGTTACCATTTATTACGCGACCTTCATAACTTGTGTTTGTAACAAGCGGAGCTATTTATTGAGATAGATAATTTATCTACTATGTATAAATTATTTTGGGATTTTCAGGTATAAAATCCCTGACCGAAAAAACGCTTGATAAGTGGCTGTTTTGCATGAAGACTCCTTAAGGCCGGATATGAAGAAAATGTGTTGATCGGTTCAATTCCTGCTCTGGGGTTGAGCGTAGTGATTGTCATTTGGTAAAAACGCGGCAATAATTGTAAAGCTCGATTGTCAGCAGACTGATTGCGTTGGTTATTACGATGTTATCCTGTACTTTGTTTTTGCTGTTGATCGGTTTTACAGAATAATGTAGCCCAACGTTATGCCACTGTTTTTAAGGGTTTTGCGCTATCTTGTTCCATCAAAAGGCAAGATCGTGCTTGTTGTTTTCATAAGTCTTTTGACATCGCTGTTCAGCGTTGTCTCCATCTATTCTGTCTTGCCGTTGCTCAATGCAATCTTTACGGCAGACAAGACGATGAGTGCTCCTGCTGAATCCTCAGGAGAGCCTTCTCCATCTTCCCTGACCACAAAACACAGTCTTATCGATACCGAGGCACTGCAACAGCAAGTTACCGAGACTTTCCAGCAGGTATTTCATGCTGCGACCAGGGAACAGACTCTGTTGAACATCTGTCTTTTTCTTATCGCATCATTCGCTCTGAAAAACTTTTTTCTCTATCTCAACAAGCAGGTTATTTTCAGGATACAGACAAAGGCGACTAAAAAACTGCGCGATGATGTGTTTCACTCGATTATCGAGATGCATCTTGACTATTTCAATCAGCAGCGTGTCGGTGGCCTGATGAACCATGTCTATCATGATGTGCAGAGTGTGCAGGGCAGTATCACCGCTGCTTTCATCAACTTCGTGCAAAATCCGTTTACGATCTTTGTCTACGTCGGCATTCTTTTCGTTTTGAGCTGGAAGCTTACGCTATTTGCGTTTGCGGTCTCTTTCGTCATATTTGTCGTGATCCTTGTGATAGGCAGGAGGGTCAAGAAGCTGTCGCGGGTTTTTCGCGAAAAGATGGGGAGTATGAACTCTGTACTACAGGAAAAATTCAGCGGTATAAAGGTCATCAAATCCAGTGGTTTTGAGGACGTTGAAGTTGATCGGTTCAAGAGCTTCACTAATGACTTTCGTCGTCTCGACCTGAGAATCTACCGTTTGAAAAACATCATATCTCCTCTGAATGAAACCTTGCTGGTGGCTGCGGTTGCTTTTGTGCTCTGGTTCGGTGGATTGCAGGTGTTTGAGGGGGCTATGACGGCAAATGAACTGATTGTTTTTGCATTCAGTCTCTATTCGGCTATGGGGCCCATAAAAATGCTGGGAGAGGCTAATACAAAGATTCAGAGCGGCATGGCATCAGCCGAGCGGCTTTTTGAGGTGATTGATGCCGAACCGGTCGTGATTAATGGAACGAAGCCGATAAGTGGGTTTTCCAATGCGATCAGGTTTGAAGATGTTTCTTTCCGCTACAGAAAAGATCAGAATGTTCCAAACGTTCTGGATCATGTCTCTTTTGAAATCAGGAAAGGAGAAATGGTTGCTTTTGTGGGTCAGTCGGGTTCGGGAAAGTCAACCGCAGTGGACCTTCTACTCCGCTTTTATGATGTCGATAGTGGAAAGATCACTATAGATGGAACTGATATCAGGGAGTTTGACTACAAGCAGTTGCGAAAGATGATCGGCGTGGTCGGTCAGGAGGTGATTCTGTTCAACGATACGATAGCCCAGAATATCGCTTATGGTATTAACGGTGATACTCCGATAGAACAGGTTTGTATGGCAGCAAAACTGGCTAATGCTAGCCGGTTCATTGAAGAAAAGCCGCTTAAGTATGAGACCATAGTTGGCGATCGCGGCATACAACTTTCCGGCGGTCAGCGTCAGCGGCTTGCTATAGCAAGAGCTATGGTGAAAAATCCAGAACTGCTTATTTTCGATGAAGCGACAAGTGCGTTGGATAACGAGTCCGAAAAGATTGTTCAGGCAGCGATCGATCATGCACTTGAAAACAGAACTGCGCTTGTTGTAGCCCATCGGCTCTCGACTGTCAAAAATGCCAACAAGATCATTGTGATGGATAAAGGTCGGGTAGCTGAATACGGAACGCATGAGGAACTGCTCGAAAAAAACGGGGTTTACAAGATGTACTACGATATTCAGTTTTCTTCTTCCGCTTCCTCAGATTGACATCCCTGATCCCCACCCAGAAAACTGGACCAATCTACAGTAGAGTTTTTCGGCAATGCGTATCTTGAACCAAACAAGGAATCATTGCCATGAAGAAATCGAAATTCACCGAAGAGCAAATTGCTTTTGCCCTGCGCCAGGCAGAAGCCGGCACTCGTGTCGAAGAGATCTGTCGGCAGCTGGGCATTTCGCAGGCAACCTTCGTTCAATTGGAAGAAAAAGTTTGGCGGCATGGGTGTGGCCGAGCTGCGCCGTCTTCGCCAGCTCGAAGAAGAAAACGCCCCGTTGAAGAAGCTTGTCGCGGATCTCAGTCTTGACAAGCAGATGCTGCAGGATGTGATAAAAAAAAGCTGTAAGGCCGCGAAAGAAGCGTGAACTGGTGAACTATCTCCTCGATGCCTATCGGGTCACCATCAGTCGAGCGTGCCGGACAGTGCAGTTACAGCATTCGACCTGGTTTTACAAGTCACATCGACGGGATGAAACGCTGTTGACCATGCGGATGAAAGAGATTGCCTTTAGCCGTATACGTTATGGCTATCGTCGCATCTGGACGATGTTGCGCCGTGAAGGGTTTGCAGACAACCATAAACGGGTGTATCGGATTTATCGTCAGGAAGGGCTGAACCTTCGAACCAAGCGGCCCCGCAGAAACCGTTCAGCAGCGCAACGTCAGGAGCGTATCGAGGCAACGTGTACGCATCAGGTCTGGAATATGGATTTCGTGGCCGATCAGCTGTTCAATGGCAAACGGTTCAGGATTCTGATGATCGTGGACAATTACAGTAAAAAAAGTCCCGGTCTCCCTGTCGATCAACAGATCAAAGGGATTGACGTTGTTGGATTTCTCGACCATCTGATACGCTTAGAAGACTGCGTGCCACAACGCTTGCAGGTTGATAACGGGAGCGAGTTTATCTCGAAGGATCTTGACCGCTGGGCCTATGAACATAAGGTTACCCTGGACTTTTCCAGGCCGGGCAAACCAACCGATAACCCGTATATTGAATCATTCAATGGAAAGCTTCGTGATGAATGTCTTTCAGTAAACTGGTTTATGGATTTGGAAGACACGAGACAGAAAATCGAAGCATGGCGACGAGAATACAACGAGGAGAGACCGCACTATTCCTTGAGTTATCTCACGCCTATGGAATTTATTGAAAAACAGCAAATTAGGCCGGAAATCTCTACTTCTGGGCAGTCCAGTTAACGGTGCATACGCCACCTGAAAAATTCTAAATTGAAACTGATACAGTAGATGGGGCCGGTTTCACAAACCCTTGATTTTTCACGTAATGCAGATTATATCAAATGATATAGCTCTTGTTGTCAGATCATCAGGAGAGCGAACTGAAGTGGCCTGTCTGAATATACTGCATGAGATTTTTGGCCTTGATGTTCAACTCATAAAGGCTGTTCCTTTTTCAGAAGCATTGCGTCAATCTTTAGTGGCCGGAGCTGAAATGGGAAAGACATTGACTTTTATAGTCGATGCGGATGTCCTGCTCAGTAAGGAAGGGACATTAAAACTGTTGGAGTACATGCTTGCGCGCCCTCAGCTCTTTGAAGCACAGGGTGAAGTGATGGACAAGTTTTTTATGGTTCCTCGTGCAGCAGGAGTTCATTTGTACAGGACCGCGTTTATTCCTGAAGCATTGCAGTTTATTCCTGAATCCACGGCAAGTTTGCGTCCGGAGACCTCAATGATAAAGGCTATGGAAAAAGCGGAAAAGCCGCAAAGGCAGACCTCGATTCTTGTTGGGTTGCATGATTTTGAGCAGGATTACGAGAAAATATTCCGTACGGCATGGTTTCATTCCCGGAAACACCACTACCTGTATCGCCAATATTTCTTGGATGAGTGGCGTAAAAGACGTTACGATGCAGATTATAAAATAGCATTAGCAGGGCTGTCACAGGGATTGGTGGGGCGTAAGCAGGTCTATGCAGATATACGCTGTTTCAATAGTGAAATTTCCACATTTTTTCAGGTGTACAATCTTGAACAAAAGGAGCCGCTTGTTGATTATTCTGAAAAAGATGTGACCGAGATGCTTGAATCTCTTTTTCACTCAGTGCATTATGTTAAAACAGCCCGGCGTCATTCTCAATTGCTTAAAAGAAAAGAGTTGTCTAAATCTTTCCGGTACAAGCTTCTACGAAATTTCAGTTCACCATACTGTTATGCTGTTTCACGTCTCATGCAACTTAAACTCAAGGTGAGGCGTACTGTCTGGTGAACGAAGGAAAATCGTCTCAATTTCGCTTTTAATATTTAACGAAAGACATTTACGATTGTTTTGATACAAAAAAATCTTTCTATTCATATTTTATGGCAATTTCTTGATGGTCCATGGGGTGGTGGTAACCAGTTTCTGAAAGCGCTTCGAGACCGTTTTGTTAAGCTCGGGATTTATGCTGAGGAACCTGAGGTAGCAGATATTATTCTTTTCAACAGCCACCAATTTCAAAAAGAACTGTTAAAACTCAAGTTTAAATATCCCAAAAAGATTTTTGTGCATAGGGTTGATGGTCCTCTTTTTCTTACCCGAGGTGAGCAAGGAAGGAAGACTGATGAAAAGATATTTTATTGTAATGATTTGGTTGCCGATGGAACGGTCTTTCAGTCAATGTGGAGCATGAATGAGTCTTTCAAAAGAGGACTGGAGAAAAATCTGTTCGAGATCTGCGTTGTCAATGCTCCTGATCCTGAAATCTTTTTTTCAAAGGCAATTGATGATGCTAAGCAAAGAGAAAAGATACGGTTGATTTCTACAACATGGTCATCCAACCCAAGAAAAGGGTTTGATATTTATCACTATCTCGATAAATATCTCGATTTTGAAAAGTATTCTATGACATTTGTTGGTAACAGCGATACACTATTTGATAACATTACTATGTTCCCGCCACAACCTTCAGGAAAGCTTGCTGCAATTCTTAGGGAACACGACATCTTTATTGCTGCGAGTACGATGGAACCTTGTTCAAACAGCTTTCTTGAAGCACTGCATTGTGGGCTTCCTGTTTTAGCAAGAAACAATTCAAGTTATCCTGAACTTCTTGGTGACAATGGTTTGTTGTTTGATGGAAAAAACGATGTACTTGAGCAATTAAAAAGGATTTCTGGACGTCTTGCAGAGCACAGGAAAAGAATAAACGTTGTGCCTATGAGTGAGGTGGCTGAAAGATATATTGATTTTTTTTGGCAAATTTTTCGGTGTGTTCATGCTGGAGGATATGTGTCGAAAAAGATTTCAGTTATAAAATATCTTTATTCAAAATTTGTCGTGTTGTGAGTGGTTAAAATGAAGATAGCGATAATAAATAAGCATGTCTTTCAAGTATTGGATGGAAAAGAAATTCAGTTTGCTTTTATGGCTTCTGAACTACAGGGTTGCGGACATGAGAATATGTGAACAGTGTAACTGTCAATAATACGGATTTTATTTATTTTTCGGTTATTAAGGATACGTTTTTTATTGCAAATGGAATGGTGGATGATATTGGGTTTGGCTATGAGCATGTAAGGCCTTATGTGCTTTGGGTTGCTAACATCAAACGTCCAAAAGACCGGAACTTATTGTTAAGCTTGTTGGCGATCTTCAGGCTTATAATGTTGATGTTATCATGTTTGGGGCAATGAACTCCAAGCATTATAATTGGCTCAAAGATAAAAAGAGGATCCCATCCAATCTCTTCTATCTTGGAAAGCGTGGTCTTTTTGAGATTAATGGTTTACTTGCCACGTCACTATTTCATATTCATAAATGTGTTCCTGAAGGTTTTAGTGATATTTTTATACAGGCTTGGCTTCAGGGAAAGCCATCGGTCTCAATGCTTCAAGTGATTATAATGTTTTTCTGGAAGGGATTACAGACTTGCTAAACAATGAGAAAAAACGAAATGCCATGGGGTAGCAAGCACAAATATTTGCCGAAAAATTTAGTATCATTCGTATGGCAAAGGAAGTTGAGGAAGTGCTCCGAGATGCTTGCATCCAAAAAAAGTAGTAAAACTATAGTTTAACAGCTTTTATTGTTATGCGAAAACGACGGAAGAAGTTCTGCGCAGATATTAATGTTATTATAAAAGGATCGCTACTGTGGGTTAAGCGGTTTGTGGATAATGATATTCCAGATAGAAAGAAGGTGTTATATATTAAAACAGATGATATAAAATATTTCTTTTATTATGATTTTTTGGGGCGAAGCTCCAGTGTTCAGGGTGATGTTGTTGGTGGAGATTGGGATTTAAAAGTTCAGAATAGAGAAGACGTTGTTGCAAATGCTGATAAATATAATGGGATCAGGCAACATTTTTCTGAAGGAATTCCTTGGCAGGACACTATTCTGTTTAAACGAGAGTACACTAAGAGATTCCGTTCTCAAGGTACGATTAAAGGAGCATCTACTCTTTCTGAGCTCGCTAAGTTGTATGAAAAAAAATATGATGTGCTTTTTGAACAGCTTAAGCGAAAAGGCTTTCTTTCAGTTGATGACGATGGGCGGATTGATCCTGTTTACATCTATTTAAATCGGTATGGAAAAATCATCTATACTTCAAATGGTAATCATCGGTTGGCGATGGCTCTTTTGCTTGGAATAGAGAAAATTCCAGTTCTTGTGTGGTGGCGTCATAAAAAGTGGCAGGTTACCAGGAAAAAATATATCAGGCTAAACGCTTATGAGCGTAAGGAACAATATCCACAATTGCTTGATCATCCGGATCTCCTGAACCTATGAAATTTTGTGATCTGAAGATAAGTTGTAATGGAATGAAAATAAAAAAACAGAATAGTTAGATCATTTTTTTTATGATAGACTTTTCAAGCTGAACAATATAATCGATCGAATAGTGTGTATGTGCAAAGGCCTGTGCATTCTTTCCGAGTTCTCGCCTCAATTTTGAGTTTTCCAGTAATTCCTTGATTGTATTTGAGAGGTTCTCCACATCTTTTTTCGAGAGGATACCGGTTACTCTGTCTTCAATGACTTCACGTATTCCTGGGACATTCGTTCCAACGACAGCACAGCCGCATGCCATCGCTTCGATCAGCACTTTCGGGTGCCCTTCGTAGTGGGAGGGAAGTATAAAGATTTTTGATTTGTTCAAGAACAGAGGAAGATCACTGTTGGCAACGTTTTTTTTCCAATGGATGTTTGAGGATGGATGCTTTTGACGCAGGACTTGCTCGTTCGAACCGCTACCAATGATAAGGGCAGTACAACCGGTGTTGTCAATAGCTGTGAGAAGGGCTTCAAGGTTTTTTTGTTCAGAGAAACGTCCGATGAATATGAGGTCAAACTCTTTTTCTATAGCTAAAGGTTTAAAAATTTCAATATTGACATAGTTTGGTAGAATAGTGATTTTTTTTTCTGTTCCGGGAATTCTCTTTATGATGTTCTGTTTCATTAGTTCCGTTGTGACGATTATAGCCTCAGCCTGTGAAAACAGTTTTTGCTCAAGCGCAAATGCTCGTTTCGTTCGTCTTGCGTTTCTTCCATATTTTTTTTCCATGAATTCAGAAAGAATGTAACCACATCTGGCAATGAGTGGTTTTCTGTACAGTTTTGATGCTTGCAGGGCGGGTAAGGAACCGGATATCTGGTTGGTTTTAATGATGCTGGTCTTTTTCAGGTGTTTCCTGTGCAAAACGGGGAGCAGTATGTAGTAGAGGTATTTTGGGAGATGCCAGCGATTGTTGTGAATATGTGCGAAGGGAATTTTGTCGATAATGTTTTTACTAACAGTTCTATCGTATGTAATGAAGTGTGGCGTGATTCCTTTTGCTGCATGTTTCTTGTATATGGCAATTTCCCTGTCGAACATGCCTGATTCCTGCCAGTATTGTAGTGAAATGTTTTTCGAGAAAAAAAGAGTCAGCTTCATTATTGGCTTTGTGTTATTCCGTTAAAAGTTGACGAATCCCTTGAAAAAATTTTGCCATAGCAGTGACTGGTTGCTGTACGCATTGTCATGGGCTGTCTGGAAGCCATTTTTTATGAGACGGATTTTCATGTGGCTGTCTTGCAGGATCCTTTGAGCATGATGTGCCAGTTCTTCAGGTGCTTCAATTTCTGACAGGCACCCATTTTTTTCGTGCGTAATAAGGTCTATAGCCTGACCAACTTTTGTGCTGACAACCGGAACTCCTGAGGCCATTGATTCAAGTAGTGCTTTCGGGCCTCCTTCATCTCTTGACGAGATGATATAGAGATCAAGAGCATTGTAATAAAGAGCTATTGCGGTGTAATCATCGAGAATTGCGTGTCTGTAAGGGATGCCGATTTTTTCCAATCCTTTTTTTACATACCCTCTGGCTGGCCCTGTCAGAAGAACAAACAGTTCTGGAACGCTTTCTCTGAGTATTTTTACGGTTTTCAGGAAAGTATCAGGGCCTTTGATGAGCTTAGGTGTCAATCCATCTTCCCAGCCATTACCGTCTTTCTGGAATGAACCGATAACAACAGCTGATTCAGGGATGCCGAGTTTCTGCCGGATGGTGGCTTTACTTTCCTGGGTGGACTGTTCGAAGAGGGATAGGTTTATACCTATCGGAATTCTGAAGATTTTGTTTGGATCGATGCCTGTATTAAGAACATACCCCTCCATGAGTGAGTTGGTTACTTGTATCTTGTCGATCTCTCTGTGGTGGCGGGATATGGTTGACAGCATATCCGTTGATTCAGCATCCTTACGAGGATTGCCATGATAATAGGGGAATGCTACTTTATGGTTTTTCTTTTGCCACTGTTTTAGAATTCTGCGCCGGTCAACATAAAATACTGACTGATTTCTGAAGGCAAAGTTTTTGCGAGTTACTAAACTTTTAATGCCGATTTGCCTGCAAATGTTATCAAGCTCTATGGCATCCCACATAAGACTCCATGCAGCCGAATCCCTCCTTATCAACAATCTGGAATGAGGCTTCCACAAGAAGGATAGCAGACCGTATTGAAGTTCTTTAAGGTTAGAGCTTTTTTTCCTCATCGTTTCCAATTTTATAAAACAGGTTTTTTCGGGTTATCTGAACAATGCTTTGATCAGGTATTTCATGGCATATCGAGGTTCACCGGTATTGACAGTGCTCAAATACGATGTTTTATATGAATGCCATAGTTGCCTTGTATTCTCTTGGTTGTTTTTGCAACAGTTCCACCATTTTCTCGCGATTATTTTTCTAAAGAGGTCATCAGGGAATACCCTTGTTTCATTGTTCAGTTCAACAAGGTGCTCCAACCATGTTTTGGCATCATTGAGGTCTATGGTGCGATTCCTTTCTGATATCATGTGGTGGACAGATAACTCTGTTTCCGTGATTGAAGGGAACAACGTGCGTATGTAATGTTGTCGGACTTTTCTGGCTGTAGTTGCTTGTAGCTCACTCTTGGTTTTGGTGATTTGCCCCTCATGGTTTCGGTAGTAAAGGAGTGTGTTAGGGAGATTTGCGAACTTTGTTTGTGGGGCCAGGGATACCCATAGGCCATAGTCCTGTGCGTATTTTTGCTTTTCATTGTATACGGTGTTTTGTAATAGAGTTGTCCTCACCATGATGCTTGGATGAAAGAATGGGTTTTGGAAGAGCATGTCTATCTTGATTTCAGGATCTGTCGATGGCCAGAGGACGGTTTTACTTTTCCTGTTTTTTCTGATTTTACGGACTCCTGTTCCGAGTAGTCCGATACCAGGATTTTTTTCAAGGAAATCTACTTGGAAATGGAGCCTTTCAGGATGACTGATGTCATCGCAGTCCATTCTTGCGATATACCTGCCTTGTGCAATCGATATTCCTCTGTTTAATGTTTTCGCAATGCCGAAGTTATGTTCTGTACGGTATAGCTTGATACGGCTATCGCGGTATGAGTTGACAATATCCAGGCTTTTGTCGGTCGAGCCGTCATCCATGATGAGAAATTCAAAATCCCTGAAGTGTTGTGAAAGTATGCTTTCAATAGCCTCAGAGATATGTGCAATGCCATTATAAACAGGCATTATGACAGTGACTGAAGGAGGCATTGATTAACAAAGGGTTTTAGAATGGTTATCTGTTGTGTTCAATTTCAATACCAATATGTACGTAAAAAAGACAGTTAATGGAAACGGAACGATTATTGTGTTAACTTTCTTCTGACGGCGCTAATAACTGCCTGTGACGAAATATCTTTTACAAATTTCGTGGTGGATACTATCATGGTGTAATCGATCAGGAAGGGTTTGAAGCGGCTCTGATCTTGCGGAGCTTTGCCGTAGAGTCCGACAACAGGAGTATTGAAGCAGGAAGCGATATGTACCATTGAGGTGTCCGGGGTGACGAGCAGTCGGAGTTTGTCGACAATTAGTCCGGCTTCGTAGAGATTTGTGGTTGGAGGGGATGGAAAAATTGCAGGGCATGAGCGTTCAAGTTCCTTTTTCTCTGCGAGGTCTCTGGAGGAGCTGAGTACAATCATTCGTTGTTCCGGAAAGGCGTTGACAAGGGTTTTCCAGTTTTCTGTTGTCCAGTATCGATTTCGTTCTCCGGCGCTGATGTTAATGCCTGTAGCTCTTTGCAGCTCGGGTGTTTCGAGGAAAAGTGCGATCTCTTTCGAGACCGGTTGTGGTGGTAGATAGGGACGACATGATTCGGTAGAGACAGGTTTACCGAGAATGGCCATAAGCCCGCAGTTTTTCATGGCTATGGGGCTGTGGTAATCTATGTCAACAAGATCGTTATAGAGTCTTTCGTGGAATTCATTGGCTATACCAATTCTATAATGAGCCCTGATCAAGAGGGAGTGTATGAGAAAGCTTGTTGAGGGGTGATCCTTGGTGTTGAAGAGCACATCAAATTTTCGATTGAGAACACTTTTCAGATATATAGCTTGGTTGCCTTTGGCGTAGTGGATTTCAGTGACGTTGGGGTCTTTGCTGAAAAAGGCAGTGACAGCTTTGCTGAATGTTACGAGGTGGATTTCTGTTCCGGGGAACTCTTTTCTGAGGTTTTTAAGCAGAGGAGTGAGCAGAATAGCGTCTCCATATTTTTCCTGTGCGAGAATAACAATCGAGTTCAAAGGGCCTTTCCAGGGTATCGGCAGGAGGGGTCTGCGACGGATTTCTTGCAATGCTCTGGCTAGAGCTTGACGAAAGCGGCGTTTCTTTTTCCAGTCTTTTTTTTTCTGGTTCATTGTTTTGCGGCTTCCAGTTTTGACTGCAGATGTGATTCGAGAGTATCGGTCATATGCCGCATGGTGAAGTGTTGGGCAACTCGTTCTTTGCCGACCGCTCCAAATGATTTGAGCTTTTCGGGGCTGTCGATGAGTAAGCTGATGGCTTCTGCCAATGCTGTTGGATCAGCAGGAGGTACAATAAGGCCTGTATTTCCATCTTGTATGAGTTCTCTTGCGCCGTTGACATCGGTGGCAATAACCGGTTTTCCGATAGCCATAGCTTCCATAACCACGTTGGGCATACCTTCGAAGAGAGATGCGAGTACAAAAAGGTCGCAACCCTTGAGATATGGGAATATGTCAGGGGTAAAGCCTTCAAAAACAAAACAATTATGCAAGCCAGCGGTATCTGCCTGCGATTTGAGTGAGGACGCAAGTTTTCCTTCACCAGAGACACAAAACACAAGGTCGTCGCGTTTTTCATGCAGGATTTGTGCGGCTTCAATTAGATATTTGAACCCTTTTTGTTCGGAAAGTCTGCCTGCGCTGTAAATGATTTTCTTCCCCGAAAAACGACTGGAAAAGTCAAAAGGAGTAACCTGTTCAGGAATGTCGAGGCCGTTGTAGATAACCTTCACAAAACCTCTGTTGAACCATCCGTAAGATGCATAAGTTTCCTGAATGGTTCTGCTGTTGGTGATGATGCCATCGGTAAGCTTGGTCAGCGTCAGCCTGTGTTTCCATTTTTTGCTGCACAAAAGCATTCCGTGGCGTGCCAGAACTACCGGTGTGCCAGCAATCCTTGCTGCAAGGCCTGCGACACGTACATCCTTATTGAGGTTGCAGATGAGAATATCGATTCGGTGTTGTTTGAGCCAGCGTGCGATCTGAAGGGTTTTGATAGGGCTAATATCTGAGTGGATTTCGATAACGTGTGTTTTGACTCCCTGTTCTTCTGCGTATTTCAAAATGCGGGAGCCTTGTTTGCTGGCCAGCACAACGTGATGTCCTTTTGCGGTGAGCCCTCTGGCTGCATTGCCCATCCATTTTTCTCCGCCACCGAACTTGTTGTGACCTATGGAGTTGATGAAGAGAATGTTCATTGATTATGGTCAGTTGCTGCCCTGTTGAACTTTCTGAAAAAAGCTTATCATTTTTTGTTCCATGACTTCTGGTGAGAAGTTCTTTTCCACAGCAAGACGTGCATTGGCTGCAAGTTTTTTTCGCATGTCGTTATCACTGAAAAGTTTGAAGAGCTTGTTGCTCAGTGAAATGTCATCGCCGTACTTAACATATAAGCAGTGTTTTCCCTCTTTCAGTAGTTCTTCTGTCCCTCCTGCTTTTGTAGCTATAATTGCGTTATCGAGAAGGGCTGCTTCAAGAATGGCATAAGGAAGCCCTTCATTTTTTGAGGTTAGAGCAAATACCTTGCTTGAAAGGAGTAAAGGGTATGGGTCTTTCTGGAATCCAGTAAATGTAACGAGGTGCTCTATATCGAGATTGCGTGAGAGTTGTTTCAAGTTTTCCAGTTGTCCGCCAGCGCCAATAATGGTGAGCCCCGTGTCGTTTCTGTTGTAATCATGAACAAACCGGGCGAAGCCTCGCAGAAGGAAATCGAACCCCTTTCGTTCGCTCAGCTCTCCGAGTGAGGTTACCATAAACGGGGTTGTTTTTGGGGCAGGAGTGATGGTATTGCTTTTAATGGCGATGCTGTTCGGAATAACGGTGATCTTTTCGGGGTCCATATATGGAGATTTCAGTAAAACATCCTTGATGATATTGGCATTGACCATGATGCCGTTGGCGAACTTGTTATATACAAGATTGTTGATCACTGTGTTGTTGAGATCTCTGACGATACCGAGAATCAGGATGTTTTTCGCTTTGGTAAATTTACATGCCAGACCTGCAAGGACATAATCTTTTCGCTTTGTGGGGACGATGATGTTAACCTGTTTGTTCCGGATGATGGAGATCAGTTTTGCCAGTGTGTAGAGATCCGCTTCGTTTCTGAATGGTAAACGATATGAAGGTACGACGAACCTTTCGCCGACTACGGATTTTCTATAGGCAAGGTAGACGTTGTGTTTTTCTGATAGTGTTTTGGTGGCATTGAGAACCCATGCCTCGTTGCCTCCCCATTTTCTTGCTGAGCATGTAAAGAGAATATTCATTGAACGCGGCTTTAGTTTGCTTGCTTGAATCCAAAGTAAGAAAATCAGAGAGTGTTTTCCTCAAGAGGCATGTTTTTTTGCTCTGCTTGCAGTGCTTTTGCTGTTTTGTGGTGAATTTGTTACAGTTGTGTTACGTTTATGTAAACTGTTTGTCACCATATTCGAATACTGCGATGAGCTTAAAACTTGATCGTAACCGTGTTATTGGGCGGGGTTCTTCACGGAGTTGCTTTCAGCACCCCTTTGAAAAATACAGGTGTATAAAAGTTGAAAAGCGTGATCATCTGAAGGTCACGAGGGAGGAGATCAAATATTACAGGCGTTTTCAGAGGCGGGGAATATCATGGGATATGCTTGCGCGATTTCATGGCACAGTAGAGACTGACCTTGGTGAAGGAGCTGTTTTTGATATGCCGCGTGACTATGACGGAGAGATTTCCAAAACTCTGGATGATTATCTCCATGCCCAGTCACTTCCTGTAGAAGAGTTTTGTAGAGTGCTGAAGGATTTCAGGGATTACATGAAGCGGGAGCGGATTGTTGTCAGAGAGTTGAAAGCTGATAATCTTGTTTATCAGAGAAATGACGGATTGTCAGGAAAAATTGTGCTGATCGATGGTCTGGGCAATAACGAGTTTCTTCCGTTTGCAAATTATTCCCGTTTGTTTGCCAAGCGCATGCTGCATAAAAAATGGCGAAAATTCAAAAACTCACTGTTAAAAAATTATCCCGGAAATTCTCTGGCCAAGGATTTGGCTTCAATGGTATAGATTCTTTTTCTGTAAAGAAGTTTCCTTACAGAAACTTTGGATTTTCCGGCTCATGTGTTCCAGCGAAAACTTTTCAATGACTTGTTGACGGGCTTTCAGAGCAATGCTATTGGTCAGAGATCTATCGTTAAAGAGTTTTTGCAATACCAAGGAGAATTGTTCTTCATCTCCATAATCTACCAAGAGACCGTTTTTTCCGTCAGTGATTACCTCTTCCGATCCTCCTGCCTTGGTGCTGATCGGAGTGTTTTTGAGATACATTGCTTCGAGCAGGGCATTAGAGATGCCCTCATTGGTTGATGTCATGGCAAAAACATCACTTGATGCAAGATAAGGGTAGGGGTTTTGAAGAAAACCGGTGAATATAACACGGTTTATGGTGTTCAGATTCTCAGAAAGCGCAATAAATTCATCTTTTTTGGGACCTTCACCTATGATAACAAGTCCGGCGTCCGCATCCGGAAAGCTGTTTAAAAACCGACTGAAGCTTCGAATCAGAAAATCGAAGCCTTTACGATACGTGAGTGTGCCAAGTGCAGTGATCGTAAACGTGAAGGACTTTTCGGTTGGGAGAACGCTTAGCCGATCAATTTTTTCCGTGTCCAGTCCATTATAGATTACCCTGATGTTTGCGTTTCTCATAAACCGGGATTGCGTAAGAGACCGCTTTATTTTTTCAGCATTGACTATGATGCCGTCGGCAAGCGTGCTATAGATAAGTCTGTGAACAATCGGAATTTTCAACTCTCGAACGATTCCAAGGCGCAGGACATTGCTTATTCCGCATATCTTTGCGGCAAGACCGGCAAGAACGTAATCTTTACGTTTTGTTGGGACGAGAATATCGATTTTTTCCTTTTTTATGATGCCTACAAGCCTTGCAAGAGAATAGAGGTCTATATGGCTGAGGCAAGGAAGACGGTATTTGCATACAGTGATATTGTCACCAACCACCGCTCTGCGGTAGACAACGCAGACTTTGTGCGAAGAAGCGAGTGACTCTGCAGCCATGCGTACCCATTTTTCGGTACCGCCCCAGGTTCTTGCTGAATTAATGAATAAAATATTCATGGTGATTCTTTCGGCCAAAGAGCTTCGCCCGACAAATGCCATATTAGTGCGTTAGAGAACTGTTCAAACAAAATATTGGAAATTCCTGATCGGTGGGAATCTCAATTTGCGCTATTTTAATGGTTTCTTCCTGAGAGGCATCAGGAGTGGGAATTTCATCGTGAAAGCAGATATAATGCAATGAATGATATACATTATTCCCTGAAAAAGAAAAACCGTGTTTTTTACTGGACCAGTGCTGTTTTGTTGGTTGTTCTTGTCCTGTATCCTCTTTTCGGCGGAATCATGATGTCGATTGTCCTGCCCGAAACCGGCGGGTCAGGTGTTGTGCCGTGGCTTGACAGGGGAAATCTTCCGGCAATCCGGGCGGTGCAGGTTGTCGGGCAGGTTCTGGTACTTTGTTTGCCCGTTTTGTTTCTTGCCGGGCTGCAGACCGGGATAAAACGCCCGTTTTCAAGAGAAAATCTTGCGTTTCTCGGTTTTGGTCGCAAGGTTTCGGGAAGAGGGGTTCTGCTTGCAGTAGCAGGTGTTTTGCTGCTTCAGCCTTTCATTTACGTTGTCATTGAAAGTATCGGGTATCTTCTTCCTTATCTTGGGAAATTCGGCGAGAGCCTTCTTGAGAATCAGGCGCAGCTCGAACAGTTTCTGATGTTTCTTGCCGGAGCGGACTCTGTAAACGAATTTGTTGCTGTAGCTGTTGTCGTTGCTGTGGTCCCGGCGCTTTGCGAGGAGATGTTTTTCAGGGGATATATCCAGAAAAACTATATGGATTCTCTCTCTCCTGCGGGAGGTATTGTGTTGACAGGTTTCGTTTTCGGATTGTTTCACCTGAGCCCTGCCAATCTGATCCCGTTGACGTTTATGGGCTGGTATCTGGGTTATGTGTACTATAAGACGCAGAATCTTCTTGTGCCGGTTGCGGTTCATTTCTGCAACAATTTTTTATCACTGGTAGTATTGCAGATCCAGCGAATACACCCTGATGTTTCCGGAGACCGGATGATTACGGGTGAAATGATCGGTTGGGCGATTCTCGTTCTTGTAGTTTCTTTGCTACTGTTTGTGTTTGTGATGAGACGTTTCAACTGTCAGTTTTCTTTGAAGAGTTGCTGAAAGCGGGTTTATGCTGTTCATTGTGGTGGTTTTTTTGTAGTTTCATCTCCCGGTCGGGAGAAGATGATACGTGTAATCATGAATAATCAGTTCGGGCAAGATCTACAGGTATAATGGCTGAGACAGGGATTTCAAATTTGCAGAAGAGAGTCGCGGTGGCCTTGATTGGTATTCCGCTGATTATCTCGCTTGCATGGGCGGGCGGCGGGTATTTTTTTGTTCTGATAATGCTGTTATCGCTGCTTGCCGTTAATGAATTTCATCGCCTTCTTTCCGTCAGGGCGTTTCCTCCTGCTCTGCCATGGTTCTTGTTTTTTTCATGTGTCCTGCAGTTCAATTTTTTCTTGCCGTTTGTTGAGCCATGGTTGCTTATTTTAATTACCCTGATGGTTTTTCTCGTTCTGGAACTGTTCAGGACGGAGGGGTCGAGAATTGTCAATATCGGTTCGTCCATGACGGCATTGTTCTATGTGAACATCGCTTTCGGTTCACTGATGCAGCTCAGACAGATGGAGCCGGTGGGGCTTTCCTATGTTATGCTGATGTTTGTCTGTATATGGGCTGCTGATATAATGGCATACTTCGGAGGAAGTCGTTTCGGCGGAAAGTTGTTCAAGCGAAAGTTTTTTGAACGCCTGAGTCCGCACAAGACTTGGGAGGGTTTTATTGCTGGGTGTTTCGGGAGCGTTCTTGGTTCGGCGGCGGTTGTTTATTTCGATGCTGCTCTCGACACGGTTTTCGCACTTGTTACCGGTCTTTTTATAGGACTGTTGAGTCCTCTCGGTGATCTGGTAGAGTCAATGTTCAAACGTGATGCGGAAGTCAAGGACTCCTCCTTGCTGATCCCTGGCCACGGAGGGGTTCTTGACCGTTTCGATACGGTTATGTTTATTTCGCCCCTGCTCTATCTCTATGCGCTTTTCGCAGGATCCCTGAGTGGACTGTAGGGAATGTTTTTTATATTAACGATTCTTTTTCTTTCGCTGATGGTAACGGCATCATTCCGGTTTGCATGGAAAAAAACATCAAGTAGGTTGTTATAATGAAGATTGAAGGTCTGCTGTCGGAGAAATACATAGAGCTACATCTCGATGTGGCCACAAAAGCTCAGGTTATAGACAAGATGCTCTCGATTGCAGGTTCTCATCAGGGTGTAAGGAATCACAGGAAGCTTCGTCAGGATGTTTTGAAACGTGAAAAAGAGATGTCAACGGGGATAGGCAAACAGATTGCCCTGCCGCACGCTAAAACCGATGCTGTATCGGATCCGGTTCTTGCGCTGGCGACGCTGGAAAAAAGCATACATTTCGACTCTATAGACAAGGAGCCTGTTCAGGTTATTTTCCTTTTGGCTACTCCCGAAGAAATGCTTGCAGAGCATTTGAAACTTCTTGGCCGTATTACACGTCTTGCCGGAAGGGCTGATGTCAGGGAAAAGCTTATGGCTGCATTGACTCCTTCAGAGGTTCTTGAACTGTTCAGGGAAGAAGAGAAGGATTTTCCGCAGATATAACATCAATTCAGGCTGTTAAGAGCGTTAGCTATGTCGCAATACCGCGCGGTAAAGGGGACGAAAGATATTTTTCCTGTTGAAATCGTTTCATGGAAACATATTGAAAGCGTGATTCAGAAGGTTGCGGGGCTTTACGGGTTTCAGGAGATCCGCACACCTGTTTTTGAGTATACCGAACTTTTTCAGCGAAGTATCGGGACGACGACCGATATTGTGGGCAAGGAAATGTTCACGTTCAGACCTGAAGAGAATGGGCGATCGATAACGTTGCGGCCTGAAATGACCGCCGGAGTTATGCGCGCCTTTATTCAGGGCAACCTTGCGGCAGCAGCTCCGGTTCACAAGCTCTATTATATTGCCGAGTTGTTTCGCAAGGAGCGGCCGCAGGCGGGCCGTCAGCGTCAATTTTCCCAGTTTGGGGCGGAGTTGATAGGGGCGTCTTCTCCGGAAGCGGTTGCGGAAACGATCGGTATGATGATGCAGGTGTTTGCCGATCTGGGTGTGACCGGACTTCGGCTCAGGATGAACACTCTCGGCGATCTTGACGAACGCATGCAGTATATAAGGGCATTGAAAGAGTATCTCGAACCCTATGCCGCTGAGCTTGACGAGCCTTCACGAGAGAGACTGGATAAAAATCCCCTGCGGATTCTTGATTCCAAGAATCCGGAAATACAGGCTATGATTGCAGGTGCGCCCAAGTTGCGGGATTTTCTCGGCGTCTCTGCAATTGAGGAGTTTGAAAAGGTATTGCGCTATCTCGATGAGAAAGGCCTGACATATGTCATCGATCCATTGCTTGTACGGGGGCTTGATTATTATTGTCATACTGCTTTTGAGGTGGTGAGCCCTGAACTTGGTGCTCAGGATGCGATAGGGGGAGGCGGGAGGTATGACGGTCTTGCAACACAGCTTGGCAGTAAAACAGAAGTTCCGGCCGTCGGCTTTGCCGTTGGTATGGAGAGGCTTCTGATTACCATGGAAAAGCAGGGTTTGCTTCAGCACCTTGAGCCGGGAGGGCCTCAGGTATACATTGTGCTTCAGGATTCTGCTCTCACGGCTCATGCCGTCACTCTCTGTGATGCATTGCGAAAAGCCGGAATCAGAACGCTTATGGATCTTGCCGGAAGAAGCATGAAGGCCCAGATGCGAGAGGCGAACAGGATAAGCGCCGCGTACGCCCTGTTCGTTGGAGAAAGCGAAATGCAAACCGAGGTTTACGGACTGAAGAATCTCAGTACATCGGAGCAGGAATCTCTTTCGATTCAGGAAATTACCAGGAAGCTTGCCCCGTCAAACAGCGCTCAGTGATGTGCCCGGGTTTGTCCGGTAATCATGAGGGGAAGAAGAGACCGGTAGCGGGGAAAAATCAGCAAACGTTCTTCGGGGCGCCCTTCGGTTGGTAATTGGAAAGTGGATACATGGTGCAGAAGATTGTTTCTTTTTATACAAAGCCAGGGTGTTCGCTTTGTGAAAAAGCAATGCTGCGGATAAACAGGGTCCGGTCGGACATTCCGTTTCGTCTTGACGTTGTCGATATTACGCGTTTTCCGGAACTGATGCGGGATCATGGTTTGCATATACCGGTTGTTTTCATTGACGGCACCGAGATTTTCCGGTATCATGTCAACGAGGCGAGATTCAGGGAGCTGCTTGCCCGGCAAGTCGGCATGAGGGAACAATAGCGGGAGACGGTTTGTTTGTAAGGTTGCATCGGTTTTTTGCACGCAAGGTCCTGCTTGATTGTACCGATGCTTTTCGTTGCTAAAGGAATTATGTAAAAATGGTATTTCTTTTAAGGTTTATCCTTCTCATCATTGTACTGTTTCT
>RRYU01022566.1_pt1 | contig 36029 bp, 28 predicted proteins | sample 2162651 | NCBI WGS metagenome assembly RRYU01 (sample SAMN10267283, study PRJNA491782) | microbial mat metagenome | isolation source: biomat in the production well | place: Japan: Minami-Kanto gas field, natural gas well KTG3 | collected 2017-06
GTCAAGGACGGGCGTTACGGCAAGTTCCTGGCCTGCTCCGCCTACCCCGAGTGCAAGAATAGCCAGCCGCTCGAAAAACCGAAGGGCACCGGCATCGCCTGCCCCGAGTGCGGCGAAGGCGAACTGATGGAGAAGAAGAGCCGGCGCGGCAAGATCTTCTACTCCTGCAATCGCTATCCGAAATGCAAATATGCCCTCTGGAATCCGCCGCTGGCACAAGCCTGCCCGAAGTGCAGCTTCCCGATCCTTGAAAAAAAGACGACCAAGCGCCAGGGGACCGTGCATCGCTGTCCCCGGGCAGACTGTGAGTACAGTCTGCAGGTTGCCGGTCCCGACCAGGATAACAAGGATTGAGCCGCCCGCAAATGCCGGTCGATCATCCCCCCACTTGCGATCTCATTACCTCCGACCGCCCCGGCAACGGCAGGATCACCATCATCGGCGGCGGCCTGGCCGGCTGCGAAGCCGCATGGCAGGCCGCTCGCCGCGGCGTACATGTCGACCTCCACGAAATGCGGCCGATGCGGATGACACCGGCCCATTCCGGAGGCCAGCTTGGCGAGCTGGTCTGCTCGAACAGCCTGCGCGGCACCGGCCTGCACAACGCGGTCGGCCTGCTCAAGGAAGAATTGCGGCGCTGCGGCAGCCTGTTCATGGCGGCGGCAGACGCTCAGGCGGTGCCCGCCGGCGGCGCGCTGGCCGTCGACCGGGAAGGCTTCGCGGCCTGTCTCACCGAAACGATCAGCACCCATCCCTTCATCACCCTGCACCGCGGGGAAATCACCCGGATCCCGGCAGGAGATCCGGTGATCATCGCCACCGGCCCGCTGACCTCAAACCCGCTGGCCGCGGAGATCGCCCGCCGGACCGGCGCCGAGCACCTCTACTTCTACGATGCGATCGCGCCGATCATCGAAGCCGACTCGATCGATCGCAGCCGGGTTTACGCGGCTTCGCGCTATGGCCGAGGCACGGCGGACTACCTGAACTGCCCCCTCGACCGCGATCAGTACCTGGCCTTCGTCGAGGCTCTGAAATCAGCCGACAAGGTCGCCCCGCGTGATTTTGAACGGGTCGTGCATTTCGAAGGCTGCATGCCGATCGAGGCCCTGGCGGAACGGGGCGACATGACCCTGGCGTTCGGTCCGATGAAACCGGTCGGGCTGCCCGACCCGCGCACCGGCAGGGACCCGTTTGCCGTAATCCAGCTGCGCCAGGATGACCACCATGCCAGCCTGTACAACATGGTCGGCTTCCAAACCAAACTGACCTATCCCGAACAGCAGCGCATTTTCAGAACCATCCCAGGTCTTGAGCAGGCCCGTTTTCCAAGATTGGGCAGCATGCACCGCAACACCTTCATTAACGCCCCCGCCTGCCTGAGCGAGACCCTGCAGTTGAAAAACGAAGGCCGCCTGTTCTTCGCGGGCCAGCTCACCGGTGTTGAGGGGTATGTCGAATCGGCGGCCTGCGGCTTTCTGGCGGGGCTGTTTGCCGTGCAGCGGCTGCAGCAAACCGGGCTGACGCCGCCGCCCGGAACAACCGCCCTGGGCGCTCTGCTGAATCACCTGTCGACCGCCGCCCCCAAAGGCTTCCAGCCGATGAATGTGACCTACGGGCTGTTCCCACCGTTGCAGCAGCGGCTGCGCAAACGGCAGGAACGACGCCTGGCGATGGCGGAGCGGGCGTTGGCGGACCTGGAGGCATGGCGGGTTGGTGCCGGGCTTTAAACCAGCAGGTACAGCGTCAAACAGCTGTACCTGCTAAATAGGAAGGACTTGCGCGCCTTGCCTATTGCACCTTGATTTCTATCGCTTTGGGCGCTTTGACTTCGGTCTTCTGCAGATGGATGTTCAGCATACCATCTTTAAAAGACGCATTGATATTGGCTTGATCGACATTTTCGGGCAGTGTAAAGCTGCGGGTGAAACTCCCGTAGCAGCGTTCGATCCGATGAAACTTCTTGCCTTTCTCCTCTTTCTCCTGCTTCCTTTCGCCGTGAAGGGTCAACACGCCATTATTGACGTCAACCTTGACGTCCTCCTTATTGACTTCGGGGAGTTCAGCCTTAATCAAAAACTCCTTGTCGGTCTCGGCGATGTCGACCCGTGGCGCCCAACCCCCAGCAGTCGTTGCCAGCTCTCTCGATAAGGGTCTGTCAATCGCCCTCGTGTAGCGGTCGAACATATCTTCTATTTCACGCCAAGGGTCCCATTTTACCAGTGCCATTTCACACCTCGTTTCTCACGGGATATTCTTTTAATCCGGTGCGTCAGCCCGCGATTCCGTCGCGCCGGATTTTCCTGGCGCCTGTCGACAGAAGTTGAGATTAGATCATCCCAATGTCAGTCTATCCGACTCACGGCGGATGTCAATCTGCAGAATTTTATCTCAATATTTAAGGGGACGCTGCGCGCCATGCCAAGCAGAATGGGATCAGCGACTATTGGTTCGCTCACATCTGACCTGGTGCCGGTCACAATCGTTTCAGAGCGCGGCCAGTAAAAATGGCCCCTCCGAAGGGGAGGGGCCATTCGACTCTTGATTTAAATGTTATCGGAAGTAAAAAAACCGTCCGCAGGATTTCGCTTACTCTTGAACACTGTTCAAAAGAGCAATCTCAACATTTCGCAGCATCCGCCGTCGCCCCGCCCGATAAAGCGGCGTCGCCTTGAAAAGCCGCTTGAAACCGCCACCGGGCTGTAGAATCGACCGCCAGTCAGCCAGACTCCGGTTGAATTTTGAATTCAGACGCGGGGCCTCAACGAGAGAAGTCTGGTTCCAGGGGCAGACCTGCTGGCAAGCATCGCAACCAAAGATGCGGTTGCCCATCTTTTGACGCAGAGCTTCTTCGATCTCCCCCTTCTTTTCGATGGTCAGGTAAGAGATGCAGTGCGCGGCATTAATCTGCCGCGATTCACCGATGGCCGCAGTAGGACAGTCATCGAGACATCTGCGGCAGGAACCGCAGCGATCAGGAATAACGGGCAGATTTCTGGAGAGAACTCGATTGATGAAAAAACCGCCGATCGAAAACTGGCTGCCATACTGCGGGTGCAGCAGCATACCGTTCCGGCCGATCCAGCCGAGGCCCGCCCGGACAGCAAGATCTCTTTCCATGACCGGCGCCGAATCGACAAAAGCCTTGATGTGCAGAGCAGGGTCCCGTTCCCGCAAGGCTTGCGTCAAGGCGCGGATCAACGCTTTCATCACGTGGTGGTAGTCGGGTCCACAGGCGTACGCTGCGACACGAGCCTCCATGGTGGTCGCCGCAGCTAGAATTGGCTCCGGCCAACGATGCAGGAAGAGCACGACCGACTCTGCATCCGGGAAAAAGGTCCGCGGCTTGAGTCGCATCTCGAGGTTGTTTTCGAGGTAGGCCATCTCGCCATGTTTGCCAGCGGCGAGCCAGCTCCGAAAGTTCTCCGGATGTTCAAGCGGGGCCGGCGAGGCAACACCCCAAGTCAGGACATCGTCCTGCCTGCTGAAAAAACCGTCGATGCAGGCGAACAGATCAGCCATTCCGCTGCTTGTCGAGACTCGCCTTGAGCAGGTCACCGAGCGTGCCCATGGACGCCGAGTCCGGCTGCTCGCGATAACTGTTTTGTGCCTCGCTCTCACCTTCCGTCGCCATGGCCAGGGCGATCCGGCGCTCTTCCCGGTTGATCTGTTCGATCACCACCTGGACCTGCTGACCGACCATGAGGACTTCTTTGGGATGCTTGATGCGCCGGTCTTCACCCAGCTTCGAGATATGGATCAGACCATCGAGCCCTTCATCCAGGGTCACGAAAGCGCCGAACGGCACCAGCCTGGCGACCGTGCCGGTATGGACGGTCCCTTCGGCAAACACCGTGCCGACCTTGTTCCACGGGTCAGCCAGAGTATCGCGCAGACTGAAGGAAAAACGTTCCTTCTCCCAGTCGCAGCCCTTCACCGCCACCTCAAGTTCCTGGCCGACGTGCAGCTGATCATTGAGATTTTCGACGCGACTGTAGCTGACCTCGGAAATCGGCAGTAAGCCCTCGATCCCGCCGATATCGATAAAGGCGCCGAAATCACGGATATTGGTCACCGTCCCCTTGACAACCATGCCTTCTTTCAAGGTTTTTTTCAGCAATTCGCGCTGCTGGCGACGTTCTTCCTCGAGAATATCGCGGTGGGAGACCACGATATTGCGGCCCTGCTCACTGAACTGACTGATCCTGAACGGCAGGGCTTGGCCGATCAGCTCTTCCGGATTATCAACCCGTCGCAGGCCAATCTGGGAAAAGGGACAGAAGGCGCGCACATTGCCCGGCAGCTTGATTTCATAGCCGCCCTTGATCTCCTTTTCGACCCGCCCATCCACCGGGATGCCGCTGCGCCAGGCCTCTTCAAGCTGCGCCGTACCGGAAGCTCCGCCACCGATGCGCATGGTGAATTTCAGTTCACCGCCGGCACGGGACAGCAAGTAAACCCCGAGCTTATCACCGACGTCAACTGTGCGCTGACCTTCACTATCGAGCAGTTCCTTGGTATCGAGAACGCCTTCGCCCTTCTGGCCGACATCGAGAAACGTCCAATCATCGCCGATCTGCAGAATTTTCGCTTCGATCTTCTGGCCCGGCCGGAGCTGTACCATGCCGACCAGATTCTGTTCCAGCATTTCGGCAAAACTGCCTTCATTTTCAAATTCTTCTTCCAGGTTGTCGTTTTCGTGATTCATGAGTTCCTCTGCTGTGCAGGTTATAAAAATATTCGTTATCATGCAACAAGGGCAAAATCTTCTCATGCCCGCCGTATAAAATCAAAAGCATTTCACGCTGAGGGCACGGGACCCGCAAATTTCAGGCCCCGCTTGCGGGGTTAAATCCTTTGATGATGGTGAGGAAGTCCTCCCCGTAACGTTTCAGTTTGTGTTCGCCGATACCGTTAATTTCGAGCAGTGCCCCTGCACTGGAAGGTCTGAATGCGGCCATCTCAACCAGCGACCGGTCACCGCAGATGACAAAAGGCGGTACCCCGGCTTGCCGGGCAAGTTCCCTGCGGCGCACGTGCAGGGCATCGAACAGAGCGTCATCATAGTCGAGATTCTCGACCGTTGTCCGCACCTTCTTGCGAGCGGCCTTCGCCTTGACACGCGGACAGGGCAGGACCAGCTCCTGCTCGCCGCGCAGCAGCGGGCGTGCTGTTTCGGTCAGCTTGAGTACCGAGTAGTTGGCGATATCCTGTTTGAGATAACCGAGATGCACCAGTTGGCGGATCAAGCTTCCCCAAGCCTCCTGGCTGTTTTCGGCGCCGATTCCGTAAGTCGACAGGCGATCGTGGCCAAGTTGCCGGATGCGTTGGCTCCGCGATCCGCGCAGCACGTCGATCACATGCCCCACCCCGAAACGCTGGCCGACCCGATAGACGCATGACAGGACTTTCTGGGCATCTTCAGTGGCGTTGTAGCGCTGCGGCGGATCGAGGCAGATATCGCAATTACCGCAATCCGTCGCAAGCTGCTCGCCAAAATAGCCAAGCAGCACCCGGCGGCGGCAGGTCAATGGCTCGGCAAATCCGATCATGGCGTTCAGCTTGTGCAGTTCGACCCGATTCTGCGCCGGGTTACCGCCCTTCTCGATCAGGCCGCGCACAATCGCGATATCCCCGTAGCCGAACAGCAACAGAGCCTCGGCGGGCAATCCGTCACGCCCTGCCCGCCCCGTTTCCTGGTAATAACTTTCGATATTCTTCGGCAGGTCGTAATGGACGACAAACCGTACGTTCGGCTTGTCGATGCCCATGCCGAACGCAACCGTGGCGACGACAACCTGCAGGTTGTCACGCAGGAATTCCTCCTGGACACGCCGGCGTTCGACCGCGCACAGTCCGGCATGGTAGGCGGCTGCAGCAATTCCGGCCGCGGCCAGACGATCGGCCACCTCCTCGGTGCGCTTGCGGCTTAGCGCATAGATGATCCCGGCATCGTGCGGCCGATTGGCGAGAAAATCCGTCAACTGGGCAAAAGGCTTCAGTTTGTCCATCACACTGTAGCGGATATTCGGCCGATCAAAGCCGGCGGCATAGGCTGCGGCCCCCTCCAAGCCAAGCCGCGCGACGATATCGTCGCGGGTTTGCGGGTCGGCCGTCGCGGTCAGGGCGATGATCGGCACTCCGGAGAAAACCCCGCGCAGCCGGCCGAGTTGCAGGTACTCGGGGCGGAAATCATGTCCCCACTGGGAGATGCAATGCGCCTCGTCGATGGCGAACAGCGCCAGGTCGATCTGCTGCAGTCGGGCGAGGAAATCGTCATTCATCAGGCGTTCCGGAGCCACGTAGAGCAGGTCAAGGTCGCCGGCATGCAGTTCCGCCAGGACTTGGCGCGCGATCGGCGCCCCCAGGGACGAATTATAGAATGCCGCGCGCACGCCATTGGCGCACAAGGCGTCGACCTGATCTTTCATGAGCGAGATCAGTGGTGAAACCACGATCGCGGTCCCTGCGCGGACCAGAGCCGGAATCTGGTAGCAGAGCGACTTGCCGCCGCCGGTCGGCATCAACACGAATGCATCGCCGCCGCCAACCAGCGTATCGATAATCTCCTGCTGGTACGGACGAAAGGTGCTGTAGCCGAAAACCGTTTGCAGAATTTCTAAAGGCGTTGGTCGCGTCATTTCACATAATATTGATGGAAGGGTTTTTCTCCACCCAATGTCGCCGCTGCGCGGCTCACCGCATTGCGTGAAGCGCTTCTTGCCAGGCCCCTGGCTGCTACTCTGCCAGACGGGCCCCCGTCACGCTGGCCTGCACCCCACGCGTCTGGAGATCTGCCCCGAGGCCGGTGTCAATAATCCTGGCCTTTTTCGGCCCCAGCACGCCAGGCACCCTCAGCTGCCGCTGCTGCCGGTGACCTGCAGAATCGTGATAAACAACCGTCAGGGCAATGTCGGTCACCGTTTCGCTGGTCGCGTTCTCGACCTGGGCAAGCAGGTTGCCCTGCTGGTCTTTACCGAGTCGGACCGTAAGATATTTCTGCGGATTGTCCGCCAGGTCAAGACGAACCAGCGCCGCAGCAGCGGCCTGTCCCGGCGGCGTATTCGAACCTGCCGCCGCAGAGAAGAATTGTTTGGCTCGTTCGGTATCTCCCCGCACCAGCGAGATATTCCCCAATGCATGCAAAGCAATTGCCGTGGGCAGCCGCTTGACGCTCTGGTCAAGATCGGCATAGGCGGCATCCAGTTCGCCGAGCTTTTCCCTGGCCAGACCCCGTTGCAGATAGTAGTGGAAATACTCCGGATTGCGTTGCAAAGCGCGGTCGTAATTGGTAATAGCATCCCGGTAGTTGCCCTGCTTGAACCGCACATCGCCGCGCAGCGCGTGGAACAACGCTTCTTGCGGCGCTTGCCCAAGGGCCTGCTGAGCCAGACTCAGGGCCGTATCGGTCTGGCCTGCGGCAAGCGCCTTGCGCCCATCGTCATAAGCCTGGTAGGCAGCTTTGGCGGCAACCAGCGGTGCTATCTGTTGCTGATACCGGTCACGCCCGAGCTCGCCGCCGGCGGCCAGTTCCTGAAGGGTCTGCCGGTTCGCCTGGACCCGCTCCATGGAAGGCGGATGGCTGGAGAACAGGCCTGACAGCCAGTCCTGATTGTGACCTTCGGCAAGGCGAACGAAGGTTTCCTGCAGATCGACCGCCGCGCGCGGATCATAGCCCGCCCGCGCCATGTATTGCATGCCGTAGTAGTCGGACTCCCGTTCCGCATCTCGACTGTACTTCTGGCCGATCAGGCCAGCGGCCAGACTGGCCCCGCCAACAGCCATCCCGCCGTATTCACTATTTTTTGAGGCAATGCCGACGGCGAGGACCGCACCCTGCATCAGAATGCCCCGCTCCATGCTCTTGGCACCATGGCGGGCTGCGGCATGGACAATTTCATGGCCGAGCACTGCAGCCAGTTCGGCTTCACTGTTCAGTTCGGTCAACAAACCGCGGTTTATGGCAATCTTGCCGCCGGGCAGCGCCCAGGCGTTGGGCGTGGAATCGTTGATCACATTGAATTCGTAGGGCAATTTACGGTCGCTTACCGCGGCAAGCCGCTGACCGACCTGGTTGACATAGGCCGTGATGCCCGGCTCCGTCGTATAGTCGCCGCCCTGCATCTGCCGACTCGGGGCATATTGCTCGGCCCCCAGGTTGAGCTCGGTCGTTTCCGGGACCAGCGCCAGTTCATTCTTTCCGGTAACCGGATTAACGGCACAACCGAACAGCACGACAGCCAACACGATCATCAGAAGAGTTCTCAGCATGATTTCCACCTCGTCGCAACGCTAATTTTGCCGCCCTTTCAGCAACCCTGGCTTTAGTATAACGGCTCAGGGGCGGCGCGTCACCTTTGGTGTAGCAACCTATGAACCGTCAGCCTCTCCCCTGGCCAGCGAGCCTATGTGTTTGCTGACGCTTTGCCAGTCAGTCGTCTCGAAATCAATGAAGAGGGCCGCAGGAATGAAAGTATCCAGTTCATTCACCGGAAAACCGAGCAACTGGCGGGTAAACTCTCGAAACAGCTGGATTTCACGTGTAAAATTATCGCGAAAGTGCCAGCGCAAAGCCTTGTGCCGGAGTGGGTTGTCCCCGGCGAAATTCAGACTGCACCAGGTATCGGCGAAGGATTCTCCGGAAAGATCGATGTTCGGCAGACCATGCAACCGGCAGGTCAGCGGCCGCCAGGCATAGGTCAGGCAGCGGCCATCCGCGCCGAGCAGCGGACATGGCGTGGCATCGTCTTCCGGCATCGCTGTCCACTCTGCCTCCGGCAGGGCGTTGAGCAGGTAGGGTGGCCCAAAGCTCGGCCAGCGTGCCGCGAGTTCGGCCAGACGCGGCCGAGCTCTTTGAAGCACAGCCTGACGATCCCCCGCCGGTAAACGGCGGAAACCTTCCTGCAGCAACCTGGCATCGAGCAAGGTAATATCGAACAGGCCGCGACAGCAGGCACTGCATCCCGCAGCGCACCGGATCTGTCCGGGAGCTGCCCGTTCAATGCAGCCTGCGAACCAGATGTCGACTTCTTCGAGCAGCCTCCGGTATTTATTCAGAAGGGAGATTTCCGTCGTTGCTGACATTACCCATTGTCCGTTGTTAAAGAGAGACTGGTGGTGATTTTCTCTGCAAGCATCCGGCGCATGAGGACCGTAAACCTTTGGAGAAACCAAGGTAACATTGTCCGCTCTGTTCCCGCCAAACTTTTTTGCCGGACGGTTTTTCCAGCTAAAAATTTCCTTGTTCTTGAAGCTCAAACGTTGTACCAACATACCTCCCTGCAACCGCCATCCTCAGGAGCATTACTTATGGGCATCTTGAACAACACCGTCAGTATCTGCCAATTCGAAGTCATCGGCGCACTGCCGCCCGGCGATCTGATCGAGTGGGTTGGCACCCGGCTGACCCGCAACGGCTTTCGTTCCATTGAGCAGACCAGCGAAGAGCTTTCGATCGGCTGGGTTGAGCTCGATGACCTTCAGGAAAGCGGCTTTGCCGGCACCCAGACCTATCAGCGCGATCAGTACCTGACCTTCTCTTTTCGACGCGACCAGCGCAAACTGCCGGCGACCTTGTTCAAAGCCTACCTCGATCGGGCAGAAGCAGAATTCCTTGCCGAAAACCCGAACCTGCACAAGGTCCCCAAACAGAAGCGGGAAAATCTGCGGGAGGCCCTGCGCGGAGCGCTCTTCGCCAGGACCTTGCCGACCCCCATGGTGCACGATGTCGTCTGGAACACGCAGAATAACCTGGTGACCTTTACCAGCCTCAGTACCAAAAGCATCGAACTGTTTGTCGACCTGTTCAACAAAACTTTCGAGGGCCTGCGTCTGGTCCCCCTTCATCCCTATGCACGCGCCCAGCGTCTGGTGGAAGGACCGTTGCAGGCTCAGCTTGAGGAAGCCAATCTCGCGACCAGTGATGCCGTGCTTGACCTGATTGATGCCAATCGCTGGCTCGGCAGAGACTTCCTGCTCTGGCTGCTCTATGAAACCATGAACGCTGCCGCTGAGTATGCGGTCAACCAAGCCGGGCCTGCTGTCGAGGGGGAAGGTTTCGTTGCCTACGTGAATGACCGTCTCGTCCTCGCCGGGGCGACCGAAAACGGCGTCCAGAAAGTCGCCGTTACCGGCCCGCAGGACCATTTCAGCGAGGTCTGTTCAGCCTTGCAGAGCGGCAAGGAAATTCACGAAGCCGTTATCTATATCGAAAAACAGGAATTGCTCTGGAAACTGACCCTCAAAGGAGAAACCTTTCATCTGGCTTCTTTTAAAGCCCCCCCGGTCAAAATCGAAAAAGATGACCTGGCCGATCCGGCCCATGAACGGGAAGCGGTTTTCTATGAGCGGATGTATACCCTCAACGAGGGCCTGCAACTGTTCGACAGCCTGTTCACCGGCTTCCTGCGCGAACGTATCAGCGGCAACTGGCCGGCAAAGCAGCGGGCGATCCAAAGCTGGCTGACCACAGACTGAACCAGCTTCGCGCGCTATGCCCTTCTCGTTTAGCCATAAAGAGGGTGAGGAGGAAACCCTGAAACGGGGCGTCGCTGTTTTTTTAATCAGCCAACTCCAAAGCATTTTGCATTCCTCGAATATTTTGCCTAATTTTTAATCGTAAAAATAATATTTGATCGGTGGTTATTTTTTATGCTAACATGTTCTGCATTAATGATTAAAATTTAGGCAATCTATCAAGGAGTCTACATTATGCCAACGAATCTCGACGAAAAAGTTCAGCCGATTTTTCAGGAAGTTTTAGCTCGCAATCCCGGTGAAACCGAATTCCATCAGGCCGTCCGCGAAGTCCTCGAATCTCTCGGCCCGGTTTTGGTCAAGCACCCGCAATTCGCCCACCACAAGATCATCGAGCGCATCTGCGAACCGGAGCGCCAGATCATCTTCCGAGTCCCCTGGCAGGACGACAAAGGCGAAGTACAGATCAATCGGGGTTTCCGCGTCGAATTCAACAGTGCGCTCGGCCCCTACAAAGGCGGCCTGCGCTTCCACCCCTCGGTCTATCTGGGCATCATCAAGTTCCTTGGCTTTGAGCAGATTTTCAAAAATGCTCTGACCGGTCTGCCGATCGGCGGCGGCAAGGGCGGCTCCGACTTCGACCCCAAAGGTAAGTCCGACGATGAAATCATGCGTTTCTGCCAGAGCTTCATGACCGAACTCTACCGGCATATCGGCGAACACACCGATGTCCCCGCCGGCGACATCGGCGTCAGCGGCCGGGAGATCGGCTACATGTTCGGCCAGTACAAGCGCATTACCAACCGCTGGGAAGCCGGCGTCCTCACCGGCAAAGGCCTCGACTGGGGCGGCTCGCTGGTTCGCACCGAGGCAACCGGCTACGGCGCGGTGTTCTTCGTCGATGAAATGCTCAAGGCCCGCAAGGATGACTTCGGCGGCAAAACCTGCGTGGTCTCGGGTTCCGGCAACGTCTCAATCTACACCATTGAAAAAATTCACCAACTCGGCGGCAAGGTGGTCGCCTGCTCAGATTCCAACGGCTACATATACGACGAGAAGGGCATCGACCTGAAGCTGGTCAAGCAGCTCAAGGAAATCGAGCGCCGCCGCATCAAGGATTACGTGGGTTACCGCAAGCATGCCAACTATGTGGCCGGCGGCAACGTCTGGGAAATCCCCTGCCAGGTCGCCATGCCTTCGGCAACCCAGAACGAGATCAACGGCAAGGACGCCAAGATGCTGGTCAAGAACGGCTGCATTGCCGTCGGTGAAGGTGCCAACATGCCGACCACTCCGGACGGCGTCAGGGTCTTCATAGATGCCGAAATCGCCTACGGCCCGGGCAAGGCGGCCAATGCCGGCGGGGTCGCAACCTCAGCTCTGGAAATGCAACAGAATGCGATCCGCGACTCCTGGAAATTCAAATACACTGAAGAGCGTTTGCAGAAAATCATGGAGAATATCCACGAAATCTGTTATGAAACCGCCATTGAATATGGTACTCCCGGCAACTACGTGAATGGCGCCAATATCGCCGGCTTCATCAAGGTGGCCAAGGCAATGGTTGCTTTCGGCGTAATTTAAGCCCACCGGCCAACGATCCGGCGGCAGGGCAAAGGGTCCGCCGCCGGGTTATTCCCTAAAACCGATCAGCGCAGGGAGCTATGGAGACAGCCGACAGAGTAACCACCGGGTTTTCCGGGCTGGACGGAATCCTTGACGATCTGCGCATCGGCGACAATGTCGTCTGGAAAGTCAATTCCATCGAGGATTACCGGTTTTTCGTCAGACCTTTCGTCGAAAACGCCCTCGCAGCCAATCGCACGGTTGTCTACCTGCGCTTCGGCGAGCACCCGCCACTCCTCGAACAAGGCCTGCCGGTAAAAATCTACACTCTCGACCCACGTTTGGGTTTCGAACCCTTCGCCAGCCAGATCCACGCGATCATCACCGAGCAGGGCAAAGGAGTCTTTTACGTCTTTGACTGCCTCTCGGAGCTGCTCTCGGCCTGGGCGACCGATCACATGATCGGCAACTTTTTCCACGTCACCTGCCCATACCTTTTCCAACTGGACACGGTCGCCTATTTCGCGCTGATCCGCGACCGGCATGCCTTCCGGGCGATTTCCAGGATCAGGGAAACCACCCAGGTCCTCCTTGACCTGTATACGGTCGGAGAACAAGTCTACATCCAGCCCCTCAAAGTCTGGCAGCGGCATTCGCCTACCATGTTCCTGCCGCACCAGATGCACGAAGGCACCTTCCGGCCGGTAGACAACAGCTTCGACGCAACGCTCCTGCTGACCGATGTCTTCCGGCACGATGTGGCCAGCGCCAGCCGGCAGCTTGATCACTGGCACCGGCTGTTCCTGCAGGCCGAAGAACTGCTCTCGGCAGCGGATTCCGGTACCGAACAAGCCCACATGATCCGCCATCTCTGCCGCCACCTGGTAGGCCGCGAGCCACGCATCATTGACCTGGCACGCAAGTACTTCACCCTGCCGGACCTATTGAATATCAAGGCACGCATGATCGGTACCGGCTTTCTTGGCGGCAAGGCGGTTGGCATGCTGCTGGCCCGCAATATTTTGCTCAACGATCCTGATTTCAATTGGGCGGAACATCTTGAAGCCCACGATTCCTTTTACGTCGGCTCGAATGTGTACTACACCTACATCGTCCACAACGGCCTGTGGCAACTCTTCATGCGCCAGAAGTCAGAGGAAGGATATTTCGAAGCCGCCAGGGAACTGCGCGAAAAGATGCTGACCGGAGAATTTCCGGAGACGATCCGCCAGGGTTTTCAGAAAATGCTTGAATATTACGGGCAGTACCCGATCATTGTCCGTTCAAGCTCCCTGCTGGAAGACGGATTCGGCAACGCCTTCGCCGGCAAATACGACAGCTTCTTCTGCGCCAACCAGGGTTCTCCCGAGCAGCGCTGCGCCATGTTCGAAGATGCCGTCCGCCGCATCTTTGCCAGCACCATGAGCGAGGACGCCCTGACCTACCGGCTGCAACGCGGTCTCGAAAAGCAGGATGAACAGATGGGCCTGCTGGTCCAGCGAGTTTCGGGCGCCTACCACAAGCACTACTATTTCCCCGATCTGGCCGGAGTCGGGGTCTCCTGCAATACCTTCGTCTGGGACAAGCAGATGGATCCACAGGCCGGCATGCTGCGCATGGTCTTCGGGCTCGGCACGCGGGCGGTTGATCGCGTCGAGGGAGATTATCCGCGCATTGTTGCCCTTGATGCACCGCTCAAACGTCCGCATAAGGGTTTTGAAGATACGCGCCGGTTTGCCCAGCGAGATGTCGATCTGGTCAATGTCAACAGCAACACGCTGGAGACGCACTCTCTTTACACCCTTTCGGAAGAAGACCTCGACCTGAGAATGGAACGTTTTGCGGTCCATGACCTGGAAGCGATGCAAAAACTCGCTGAACGGGGACAGGGCAAACGCCCGGTCTGGCTGCTGACCTTCGACAAACTATTGGCCGAGACGGCGTTCACCCCGCTGATGCAGCGCCTATTGAAAACCATCGAGACCGCCTACGATTACCCGGTTGACGTCGAATTTACCGTTAATTTCGACCAGCGGGATACGCCACACATCAATATCGTCCAGTGCCGTCCCCTGCAAACCAAAGGAACGCGCAAGCTGGTCGCCATCCCCAGGGAAATCCCGGATGAAATGACCTTTTTCCGTTCCTCGGGCAATTTCATGGGGGGCAACATCGCGCAACGCCTGCGTTGGGTCATCTGGGTCGAACCCACCACCTATACAACCCTTGCGCTCAACGAAAAGCACGAGGTGGCCCGCCTGGTCGGCCGCCTGAACCGAAGGATCGCCGATCAGACCAAGAGTCCGACCCTGCTCCTGGGTCCCGGTCGCTGGGGAACATCCACGCCGGCCCTGGGCGTGCCGATTTCCTTTAGCGAAATCAGCAACATGTCGGCGCTCGGCGAAGTTGCCTTCACGTCCGGAGATCTCATGCCCGAGCTCTCTTACGGCTCACACTTCTTTCAGGACCTGGTCGAGGCCGGTATCTTTTATCTGGCCCTGTTCCCGGACAATCGGGGCTGCTTCCTCAACCAGGCCTGGACAACCAGCCTGCGCAATGCCCTGGAAGGCCTGATGCCGTCGAGCAGCCACTTCAAGCATGTGGTCAAGGTCTTCTCCTTTCCGGAGATGGACCTGTCTCTGAATGCCGATGTGGTGGAACAGCAGCTGCTCTGCTATCGCCGTGAGAAGTGAGCATGCGGGCGAGATCTAGTACTATCTCAATAGATTCGTTTGATTTTCTTCGATAATAAACCACGTGACCACCCCCCGGGGAACCGATGATGACCAAGTCGGATCTCGCCGTCAGCCTGGCGGCTTGTCAGGCAGATTGGATAAAGTTATCTTCCGGCTTTGCGGCTGATGTGGCTGACTTCAATTTTGAAAACTTTTGTGACCTTATCCTTCGCTTCGATATACTGCTTCCCCTCTTCGATGAAGTCATGGCAATACTTCTCCAGAAGTAGAACCGGCGCATTGTAGCGTTCTTCCCCGAATATCTCCGAGGCAACTCCGAAAGCCACGGCGCTCTCGTACTCGGTTCCAAATCTATCCGGCAAGACCCTGGTTTTACCGACCACGCAGAAGGACACTCTTGGGTTGTTTGCGATGTTGTCGAGCTTCTGCCCGCTCAATGCACAGTGGCAATAGATGCATCCATTTTGGTAAACATAGCTCAGCGGTATGCCGTAAGGCTGGCCTCCGCTACCGACTCTGTCGATAAGATTCCGTACTCGGCAGAGACGAGTACTTCAACGGCTTCCTGAGAGCTGATTTCGCGGTCTTTTCTGCGGATGGATTGCATCTGAATTCCTTATGCCTAACGCCCAAGCTCACCAGCGGCAATGAAGCGTAGCTGAATTGCCGTCTGGTGGAGCGCCTTGTTATGAGTGGTTGATATCGCCATAAGCTGCAGTCACACCGGCGGCAAACCCAGTTCCTTCAGATACCGGTTGTGCGCCTCGGCGGCCTCGGCAACGCGCTTTTCAACATCAGTCAGTTGTGCATGGACAGCGGCCAGGTCGATTTCCGGCTCGGCTTCGGCGGTGCTGATGTAACGGGAAATATTCAGGTTGTAATCGTTCTTCTCGATCTCTTCCATTGATACGCACCGGGCGTAGCGTGTTTCCTCTTTGCGGAACTGGTAGGTGTCAACGATTTTGTCGATATCCTCGGGACGTAGCGCATTTTGCCGCTTCCCTTTTGCAAAGTGTTCGCTGGCGTTGATGAAGAGCACGTCATCGGGCTTTTTGCATTTTTTCAGGACCAGAATGCACACGGGGATACCGGTGGAGAAAAACAGGTTGGCCGGCAGGCCGATCACGGTATCGATATGGCCGTCCTTGAGCAGCTTGGTGCGGATGCGCGCTTCCGCGCCACCCCGGAACAAGACGCCGTGAGGCAGGATGATCGCCATGGTGCCTTCATCGCTCAGGAAGTGAAAGCCGTGCAGCAAAAAGGCGAAATCCGCTGCGGATTTGGGCGCAAGGCCATGGCTTTTAAAACGGAAGTCTTCGCCCATGACCTCTTTGGGATCCCAGCGGTAGCTGAAGGGCGGATTGGCCACCACCGCATCGCATTGGAGCTTCTTGGCCGGGTTCATCTCATTAAGGATATCCCAGTCGTTTTCCAGCGTATCGCCGTGGTGGATGTCGAACTCGGTATCCTTCAACCCATGCAGCAACATGTTCATGCGTGCCAGGTTGTAGGTGGTGATGTTCTTTTCCTGACCATAGATCATGCCGATACCATGCGGCCCCATCTGGGTACGCACGTTGAGCAGCAGCGACCCGGAACCGCAGGCAAAGTCCAGCACGCGGTTGAGCTTCTTTTTTTTGCCGGTGGCCGGTTCCTGGCTGTCGAGCGTGACAATGCGCGAGAGGATGGTGGAGACGCTTTGCGGGGTGTAAAACTCGCCCGCCTTCTTACCCGAGCCGGCGGCAAACTGGCCGATCAGGTATTCGTAGGCATCCCCCAAGATATCGCTGTCGGTGGAGAACTGCGCAATGCCCTCGGCAATCTTGCTGATAATGGTACAGAGTTTCTTATTGCGGTCCGTCGCACTGCGGCCCAGTTTTTCGGAATGCAAGTTAATTTCCGAAAACAAACCCTGAAAGGTGCTGGCAAAGGATTCATTTTCAATATATTTAAAGCCGCGCACCAGGTTTTGCAGCAGCTCCGCGTTTTGGGTGCGGGCCAGCTCGGCAATGCTGCTCCACAAATAATCCGGGTGGATCACATAATGCATCTTGCGGCGCATCTGCTTTTCAAATTCCGCCACATCCTCGGCATTATCCTGATACCACACCGCCAGGGGCGCGCGGCGGTTGTCCGCTTCCTGTCCGGGGTAATCCGGCCCCAGCTCCTTTTTGGCGGCGGCCTCGTAATTGTCTGAGAGATAGCGCAAAAACAGAAACGACAGCATATAGTCGCGGAAATCGTCGGCATTCATCGCGCCACGCAGGTCATCGGCAATGGCCCAGAGGGTTTTGCCCAGTTGGCTGAGTTGTTCTTTGGTCATGTACTTTCCTTCAAATGAACTACCGAGGATTCCTCGGTAGTTGTGTCAGCTCGTTCATACGCTCACCCTGATCATTGCATCTCGTTCCCACGCTCCTGCGTGGGAATGCATACCCCACTCACCATTGCCGACATACCTCCCAGCAACCCTTCTCTTACGCTCGTCGTCACTTTCATGCAGCATCTCGTTCCCACGCTCCTGCGTGGGAATGCATACCCCACTCAACATTGCTGACATACCTCCAGCAAGCCTTCTTTTCCTGAATAATTACGTGCGCTGGAATAGCGCCAATGCTCAGCCTGATCCACATAACCACGCTTGACTGGGTTATGGTGGATATAATCAATCTTCTGCCGCATCATCTCACCTTTACGCATTCTCACGCGGGAGCGTGGGAACGAGGACCTTCACCTTAATAGGGCTAATTCTGTGGCCTGTGTTTGAGAGTGTCTTCCAATGCTTTTAATTCCTCTTCGTCTGCCCGATCAGCGGCGATGGCCTCTTGGGCTTTGCGGCGCTGATCGAAGTCGGCATAGCGTTCGCTGGTCAGTTGTTCCATCTGCTTCTGGCTGATCAAACCTGCATTTTCCAGCAGGGGGAAGCCATTACTGGTAATGATGTCGCCCACCCGCTTCTGCCAGAACGCCATGGGGGTTTCGATACGGCTTTTTGCGCGCAGTTCGGCGGTTTCGAGAAAGATCACCACCAACCGGTTGAGGGTGTCGATTTCATCCTCAGCCAGGTAATTCTTGGCGATCAGAATATCCTGCTTGCGCACTTTAGCCCCCTTCCAGCTCAGCAGGCCGAAATGCGCATCCTCGGGATCAGCCCGTTCAGTAATCAATTCGGCCGCAGTCTTTTGAGTGACAGCATAGAGCAACAGGTTTTGCACCATGGCAAAAAACTGTTGGGTGGCCTTGTCCGTTTTGTCATAATCACTACTCAGGGCAAAGAGGTCGCGTACCTTCTGGTAAAAACGCTTTTCCGAGGCGCGAATGTCGCGGATGCGCGCCAGCATCTCGTCGAAATAATCTGGGCGACCATCGGGGTTCTTCAGGCGCTCGTCATCCATAACGAAGCCCTTACGCAGGTACTCGCTGAGCACGGTCGTTGCCCAGCGGCGGAACTGTACACCCCGAGGCGAGCGTACCCGGTAACCCACGGCCATGATGACGTCGAGGTTGTAGTGCGCCACCTGGTAGTTCTTGCCATCAGCGGCAGTTGTCAACCAATAGTTGACAACTGAATCCTGGTTCAACTCTCCTTCGGAGAAGATGGCCTTGAGGTGTTTGGCGACGTTTTGCTTGGTGGTAAGGAACAATTCGGCCATTTCCAACTGTGTCAGCCAGACCGTATCGCCATCAGCCCGCAGTTGAATTCGGCTGTGTCCATCTTCAGTGGTGTAAAGGATCAGATCACTCATACGCTCACCCCGATCAATTTTCTGGCGCCACGAAAATGATCGGAGGCCGGGTCTTCTCCGCAAGCTTGAAGAACTAATGCTTGGTCCCGACTTGATCCCAACTTGGGCCCGACTTCGGGGGTGACTTCGGGGGCAGCTTCCCCGGCAAACCCCTCATGCACCGGCAAGCGGATCAAAAACGAACTAACGCGCATCTCGTTCCCACGCTCCTGCGTGGGAATGCATACCCCACTCACCATTGTCGACATACCTCCAACAAGCCTTCTTTTCCTGCATAATTACGTGCGCTGGAATAGCGCCAATGCTCAGCCTGATCCACATAACCACGCTTGACTGGATTATGGTGGATATAACCAATCTTCTGCCGCATTATCTCATCGTTTTGGATAAGCTCCGGATGCACACCTTCTTGCCAGAACTGATAGGTGCGATCGTTTTTGTGTGCTTTCTTATAAAAGGCTAGCTGCTCCAGAATTTGCCTGACGTTATTGTCGGCTAGATACTGAATCAATTGCTTGGCAGTCCAGGATTTGAAACGACCGATATCCTTATCCAGGGCATCGCTTTGCAGAACAAAATGACAGTGATTTTCCAAGATCACATAGGCGTAGACCTTTAAGCCTTCATTGCCGAGAAAGCGTATGGTATTAAGCAGGATATCAACAGTATTCGGGCGGGTGAACACCGGAATCCAATGCAGCACGGTGAACGTGACAAAATGTGGTTGTTGAGGTTCGGTTATTTTGTAACGGCTTCTACCCATGGGGTAACTCCGTATGCATTCCCACGCGGGAGCGTGGGAACGAGGACTTCGAAGGTAGCTTCGGTGCCAGGCTCATCAACAACCCCCCTCATGCACCGGCAAGCGGATCAAAAACGAACTAACCCGCATCTCGTTCCCACGCTCCTGCGTGGGAATGCATACCCCACTCACCATTGTCGACATACCTTCAACAAGCCTTCTTTTCCTGCATAATTACGTGCGCTGGAATAGCGCCAATGCTCAGCCTGAGAGGCATGTCTAGGCTCATGCGCCCACCGCCTCCACAGCGGGAAAGAGCTGCTGCATCAGACCTTTTTTATGGCTTTTGAGGGCGTCGATTTTTTCCGATTGCGCGGCGATCAGCGCATCGAGGGATGAGAGGCAATCGGCGATTTTTTGTTGTTCTGGCAAAGAGGGAACCATTATGTTCATTTCTTTAAAGTACGGAACTCCAATAGTTTTTATAGTGTTTCCCACTGCAATCATCTCAAAGCTAGACTTCATTTTTTGCAATAAATAGTACAAGAACCAATTTGAAAGCTTGGAGTTATAGCATCGCCACGCCATGAAATGCTGACTTACTGCCATCTCAGAATAAAGAACCGCGCTTTTCCCTACCCCTGCATCCCTACTAAGAATTACCGTTCCAGGAGGATGAATCACTGCCGAAGAATTTTTCAGGCCTGCTTCGGAAAGTTCGATCTTGGTCTCTTTGATGAAACCATTGTCAAGTTTATTCGAGTCCGCAAGAGATACCCATTTAATTCCACCGTTGTAATAGCTCGCCATTTTCTTATTGGGAGTATGTCCTGAACCTCTTTTGGCCAAAAGCTCAAGGCTATTCACTTTCCACTCCCCCGCACTCCAAAAATCAGGAAAGCGCAGCCGGGGGACAGTTTCGCCTTCGCGGGGAAAGAGCTGCTGCATCATCCCTTTTTTATGGGTTTTGAGGGCGTCGATTTTTTCCGTCTGCGCGGCGATCAGCGTATCGAGGGATGAGAGGCAATCGGCAATTTTTTGTTGCTCATTCCGAGCTGGGGTGGGAAGTTGCAATTTAGAGAATTGCTTATAACTAACCATCTTGCCATCTCGTAACCCCTCAAGATTCTTAGTAAGCTGGGCAATGAATCGATGTGTTTTGAGAAAATGCCTGAAATAGTCTGCTGAGTATCTAGCTTTAAGTCTCAATATCACGTAAGCAGGGCTGCAAATCCCTTTGTACTTAGAGTATTCAATTCCACCTTGGAAAGAGCGGAGGCTAATGATGAAATCACCAGCTTCCACGACTTTGTAACCTTCAATGCTCTTGTCAGTCACAGAAACGTGATAGTCAATCAAATCCCGTGGGATAGCCCCTTGTTCTTGAGTTATGGCAAGTACAGGAAGTTTGGAGTTGTGATCCTTGTTGCTGATTTGGTCGAAAAGTACATCACCAAATTCACTTCCCCACTCCCCCGCATCCCGAAACTCAGGAAATCTCAATCGAGGCACCAATGCTTGCTTATCGCCCATCACTCCTCCAGCCCATCGGGATTTTTCAGCGCCTTCTTTTCCGCCGTTGCCAGTCGACGTTCCACCATTTTGTTGACACCAACAAAATGGTCGGTTATGTCGTGACCTTCGAAACTTTCTGTCATGGCGTGAATCAGGTCATTCTTCATTTCTTTATCCCTCCTTGTCACTCATAAGCCGCCAACCCCGAAATCTCCCGCCCCTGCGCCTGCTTTTTCAAAAACGGCACCAGCTCGTCCATCAGGGCCAACTCAGCTTTGCTGCGCGCTTTCCAGCCCAATTCGAGCGGCTCGAACAGGTCGCTTAGTTGTTCGCCGTCGAAGATCATGCGGTCGAGGATGGCCTCGACAAAGGCTTTCAGCCTGTCGGCCTCTAAGCCGTGGCTGTCGGCCATGGCACTCAGTTCGTTGTTCGCCTTTTGCGCCTTGAATTCCTGATAACCGTCACGGATGGCCGGTTCGCTCAAGCCCTGGCCCGCTTGCAGGCTGCCTATGTAGGCGATGATGTCGTCGCGCTCGTCCATCAGGTTGCTGTTAGCGGTGAGCATATTCACCAACTGCGCGCGACTCATGGTCTGCTTGCCGGGCTTGTTCTGGCTGTAGCGGGCGATGAGGCCCATGATGTAGTCGTAGTCGATCAGCGCCGAGGAGAAGAGCACGAACTCGAAATCGAGCTGTTCGATGGCCTCCTGTGTCTCGCTGGCTTCCTCGCCGCTCCGGCCCTGCTGTGCCTTGAGGCGTTGGGCAGTTTCCAGATAGGAACTTCGCAAAGAACGCAGCTCATCCTCGGGCAAAACTTTATTGATTCTTTCCGTTTGCGCATCGTCAAGATCGGTGTACTGATCGAGTTGTGTCTTCAGGCGCTGGACTTCCTTGAAGCGATTGATGAATTCGATGCGCGCTGCATCGCCCTTCAGATTGTAGACGGCTTGTGGTTCGCAAACCACACCACTTTGTGTCATGAACTGCCCCATCGCCGCCACCGCTTTTTCGTATTTCTCGATCACCGCGGGGGCCGGTTCCACCAGCCAGATTTCCCTGGCGCGGCTGTTGTCCTCACCGGAGAAGAGCGCAATGGCGTCATCCACCGCCTCTTGCTGGCCGCGAAAATCGAGAATATGGCCGTAGGGCTTGGTGTCGTTGAGCACGCGGTTGGTACGCGAAAACGCCTGGATCAGGCCGTGGTGCTTGAGGCTTTTGTCGACATACAAGGTGTTGAGGTACTTGGAGTCGAAACCGGTGAGCAGCATGTCCACCACGATGACGATATCGATCTTGTGTTTGTGCGGGTAGTCACTGATGGGATACTTCTGATCCTTGATGCGCTGCTGCACATCCTGATAGTAGAGGTCGAACTCATGGATGCTGTGGTTGCTGCCGTATTGCTGGTTGTAATCCGCAATGATGGTTTTGAGCGCGGCCTTCTTTTTTTCCGGCTCTTGCTGGTTATCGGCCTTTTCCTGCGGCAGGTCTTCTTGCAGTTGCTTGACATCCTTGTTGCCTTCGGCGGGCGGTGAAAACACGCAGGCGATATTGAGCGGCAGGAACGCCGGGTCTTGCGCCTCGCGTTCGGCCTGTACCTGCTTGAAGAGCTCGTAATAGGCGATGGCGTTATTGATGGAGGCTGTGGCCAGCAGGGCATTAAAGCGTCGTTGGTTGGTAGCGGCGTTGTGCTTGTCCTGAATCGCCTCGACCACGGCTTGCTGGGTGATCGTTTCGCTTAAGCTTGCCTTGGGTGGCTTCTTGCCCTTGCTGGCTGTCTCGGCTGTTTCCTCTTGTTTTGCACCTTCTGGTTTGAAGTAGTCGATATGAAAGCGCAGCACGTTGCGGTCGTCGATGGCGTGGGTGATGGTGTAGGCGTGCAGTTGCTTTTCAAAGATGTCTTGGGTGGTTCGGTAGGTCCCGACCGTGCCGTCGATCTGCTTGTAAGTGGCGTTGTCATCAAAAATGGGTGTGCCGGTAAAGCCAAAGAGTTGCGCTTTGGGGAAGAATTCTTTGATGGCCTTGTGGTTTTCGCCGAACTGGGAGCGGTGGCATTCGTCGAAGATGATCACGATGCGCTTGTCGCGCAGGGGTTCCAGCCGTTCTTTGTAGGTTTGCTGGCCATTTTGCTTGTGCTGCTCGGCTTTCTTGCTGGTTTCATCCAGCGCCAAGCCCAGTTTCTGGATGGTGGTGACGATGACCTTATCGGCGTAGTCCTCGGAGAGCAGGCGGCGCACCAGGGTTTCGGTGTTGGTGTTTTCCTCCACACAGCCTGCCTGGAATTTGTTGAATTCCTCGCGGGTCTGGCGGTCGAGGTCTTTGCGGTCCACCACGAACAGGCATTTTTCAATATCGGGGTTGTCCTTCAGCAGGGTGGAAGCCTTGAAGGAGGTGAGCGTCTTGCCGCTGCCGGTGGTGTGCCAGATGTAGCCGTTGCCCCGGTTCTGATGGATACAATCGACAATCGCCTTGACCGCATAGATCTGATAGGGCCGCATGATCATCAGCTTCTGCTCACTGGCCACCAGCACCATGTAGCGGCTGATCATCTGGCCCAGAGTACACTTGGCGAGGAAAGCATCGGCAAAGTCATCCAGATGGGTGATTTTAATATTGTCTTCGCTGGCCAGCTGGTAAATGGGCAAAAAGCGCTCATCGGCATTAAAGGCGAAGTGCTGGCTGTGATTGTTGGCAAAGTACCAGGTATTGCTGCGGTTGCTGACGATAAACAGCTGCATAAAGCACAGCAGCGTATTGGCATAGCCGTTGCCGGGTTCGTTCTTGTACTGGACGATCTGCTCCATGGCGCGGCGTGGGTTGATGCCCAGGGTTTTCAGTTCAATCTGTACCAGTGGCAGACCGTTGATCAGCAGGATCACGTCGTAACGGTGGTGGCTGTTGTCGGTGTTGATGCGCAATTGGTTGATGACTTCGAAGTCGTTTTTGCACCAATCCTTGAGATTGACCAGCATGTAGTCCAGCGGCGTGCCGTCTTCGCGCTGGAAGTGGCCATATTCCCGCAGGGTCTTGGCAGCCCGAAACACGTCGGCATTGATGATTTCATCGCGCAAGCGGGCAAATTCCGCATCGGTGAGGCGGACATGGTTCAGCGACTCGAATTTCTCACGGAAGTTTTGCTCAAATGTGACCTTGTCGCGGATGTCGCGGCGGTAGGTGTATTTAAGGTCTTCGAGCTTATTGATCAGATTTTGCTCGATCTTATTTTCTTTAAGGGACATCCTGTGATCTCTTTTCTTGATGTTTAGCGCTGCGAGTCTGGGTCTGCTATGCACGCCTCAATCTACAATGCCAGCCGACCGTCTACCGACCGAGAATAGGTGGCGTGCGGGTCTGTGCTCATAACGCCCGTGTTCAGGCGCGCTGACGAGCATCGCCTGATAAAACAGCAAAGCCGCCGGACCGTTGAAGAGCGGCTCGGCGGCTTTAATAATGTCCTGTTGAATGCGGTCCGAAAAAAGCATCCCCCCTGCCTTTCTCAAGAATTACAGTACCGTAGCTGCTTCTATCCGATCATGTCAACGTAAAAACCATCACTGAACAACGGCAATTATTTGCCTGGCCGGGCCTTATACGCGTAAGGGAAACGGGACCGATCCACCTGTTTTCAAGTTCCTTCGAGCCTCCTGCGCCGAGCCACTCGTTCCGGCCTTATACCTGGAGAACCGGTTCCGCAAGCGCGGCAATTTGTTCGCGCAGCTCCAGGATGTGTTCTCCCCAGTAACGCGGCGTGTTGAACCAGGGGAAATGATGCGGGAATGCGGTATCATCCCAGCGTCTGGCCAGCCAGGCGCAGTAGTGCAGGATCCGCAGCGAACGCAGAGCCTCAATCAGCAGCAGTTCTTTGTGCTGAAAATCAAAAAACTCCGTATACCCCTCGAGAATCTCGGCAAGCTGGACGGATCTGCGCGCCCGGTCGCCGCAAAGCATCATCCACAGATCCTGCACGGCCGGCGCCATGCGGGCGTCATCCAGATCGACCAGATGCGGAATATTGTGCCGCCAGAGGATATTGCCGGCATGGCAATCGCCATGGGTCCGGATCGGCCTGGCGTCGACCGCCTGCATCACCTCTTCGATCCCCTGCAGCAGATCCGCACTGAGGGCGTCGTAATTGGCCTTGTATTCCAGCGGCACGAAGGCTTCGCTGATCAGGGCGACGCTGGCGTGGCCGAAACTCTCGCAGTCGAGGACCGGCCGGTATGCAAAGGGCCGGGTGGCACCGATACTGTGGAGACGACCGAGCAGGCGGCCCATGATCAGGAGATTGTCAAGGTTGTCAAACTCCGGGGCGTAGCCGCCCTGACGGGGGTAAAGGGCAAACCGGAAATCGCCATAAGAGAACAGGCTCTCACCGGCATCATTCGTCTTTGGCGCGACCACGGGCAGTTCGTGCGCCACCAGTTCATAACAGAAGCGATGTTCTTCGAGGATCTGTTCAGAGCTCCAGCGCCCCGGCCTATAGAATTTGGCGATCAGCGGCTCGCCATCCTCGACCCCGACCTGGTAGACCCGGTTTTCATAGCTGTTCAGCGCAAAGGTGCGGCAGTCGCAGAGATAGCCCTGATCTTCAACGGCATCCATGATGAAGCTTGGGGTCAAAGTCTCGAAGGGATGTCTGGTCATCAGGCTCTCGCGCTTGAAAAGCGGGAATCAGTTGTCGCCGGAAGAACAATCGGTTATTCTGCCGGCCGGAAGATCGTGCCTGTATTAAAACAAAGATGACGCCCCCATGTCCAATCATTCCGCAGCCACCTCAAGCTTTCCAGCGAACCTACCCTGGAGCGAAGGAACCACCCCGCTGATGCTGGCCCCGATGCAGGGCGTCACCAACCGGGCGACCCGGGCGCTGTTCATCGACTGGGTCAAACCGGATGTGGTCTTCAGCGAATTCATGCGGGTCAGCGCCGTCGGTCGCAAGCGGCTGACGAAAAGCGACCGGCGTGACATCGCGCCGAGCGAACAAGGGGTGCCGCTGGTCGTACAGCTGGTCGGGCACGGCCGCGAGGCTCTGGCTTCCGCCGCACGCGTGGTCGAAAGCGGCGGCGCGCGGCACATCAACCTCAACCTGGGCTGTCCTTACGGGCGCATGACCAGCAGCGCGACCGGCGGCAAGCTGCTCCGCCATCCGGACCTTCTCGAGGAGCTTCTGCCGGAACTGCGCCGGGTCATCAGCGGAACCTTCTCCATCAAACTGCGCGCCGGCTACGACGACCCGCAGCAGATTTTCGCCCTGCTGCCCCTGTTCGAAGCCTGCGCGGTCGACTTTCTGATCCTGCATCCGCGCACGGTGATCCAGGAATATGCCGGCCATGCCGATCATGCGATTACCGCAGAGCTGGTCCGTAAAACCGCCATCCCCGTGATCGCCAACGGCGACATCCGCGACGCGGCGCAGGGCCGGCGCATCCTCAACGAAACCGGCGCCGCCGGCCTGATGCTGGGCCGCGGCGCCATCAGCGACCCCTTGCTGTTCGAACATTTGCGTGGCCGTCTTTCTGCCTGCCAGGCCCCGGCCGAGCGGGCCACAACCCTGCGCCGCTACCTGCTTGACCTCCTCGAGCGCTACCAGCCCTTTTTCTGCGGTGAAACCCAGACTCTGAGCAAGATCAAAGGCGTCGTCCTGTTTATCAGCGACCCGGATTTCGACAGCCAGCTGCTGCAACTGCGCAAAGCTAAAACCCTGGCCATCTTCAAGCAATTGCTTGGTGAACTTGGCTGAAAAACTTTTTTTTGCCGTCCGGCGACGCTGTGTTTATTTATTCACAGATCAGCTTTGCCGTGATCATATTTGCCATGATCACCTTTTCCATTGCCCGCCGCACAGGAAAACAGGATAATCAATGGTCTGGTCACCTGCACCGCATCCGCTTATACATCATACGAATCTGTCGGGATACGCTTTGCAGTGTGCTTGCGCATCCTCAACGATTAAGGATCAACCATGACCAAGCCTATCGGTATGCCGCCCGCCCAGGGCCTTTACGATCCCGCCAACGAACACGACAGCTGCGGTGTCGGCTTCATCGCTAACATCAAGGGCAGGAAATCTCACTGTATCGTCAAACGTGGCATCGAGATTCTCTGCAACCTGACCCATCGCGGTGCCGTCGGCGCCGACCCGCTGGACGGCGACGGGGCCGGGCTGATGATCCAGATGCCCGACGCCTACTATCGGCAGGTTTGTGACTTCGACCTACCAAAAGTGGGTGAGTTCGGCGCCGGCATCGTCTTTCTGCCGCGCAATACGACCAACCGCGAAATCTGTATTGCCGTCCTGAATCGCGAATTGGCTCATGTCGGCTGCAGCGTCCTCGGCTGGCGCGAAATCCGGACCGACAGCAGCACCATCGGCCGCAACGCCCGCTCCGTGGAGCCAAAGGTCATGCAGGTTTTTGTCGCTCGCGGCGAGGTCGCGATCGAGAATCTCGAGCTGATGCTGTTTTTGGCGCGCAAGCGGGCAGAGAACGCGATTCGTGATGACAAGCTGGCCGGTGATGAGATGTTCTACGTCTGTTCACTCTCCAGTCGCACCATCCTCTACAAAGGGATGCTGCTCTCCGAACAGCTAAACACCTTCTTCCCCGAACTGGACGACGAACGGCTGGTCAGCGCCATTGCCTTCGTTCACCAGCGCTACAGCACCAACACCTTCCCGACCTGGGACCTGGCGCAGCCCTTCCGCTACGTGGCCCACAATGGCGAGATCAATACCCTGCGCGGCAATATCAACCGGATGCGCGCTCGTACGGCCCTGTTCGCCCACCTCGAGCTGGCGGATGGGGTCAGTGACCTGGATCCGGTCATCATCGAGAGCGGCTCCGACACCGCCTGCCTGGATAATGCCCTCGAACTGCTCGTGCTGACCGGCCGAAGCCTGGCTCATTCGCTGGCAATGCTGGTTCCCGAGGCCTGGGCCTCCAAAGCCAACCTGCGGCCCGAGGTCAAGGGCTTCTTCGAATATCATGCGACCATGATGGAACCCTGGGACGGCCCGGCCAATATCGTCGCCTGCGATGGTCGTCAGGTTGTCGCGATTCTCGATCGAAACGGCCTGCGCCCGGCGCGCTACTGGCTCACCAGCGATGACGAAATCATCTACGCTTCCGAAGCGGGAGTCCTGGAAATCGCCCCGGAGAAGATTCTGCGCAAGGAGCGTCTCGCGCCGGGCAAGATGATTCAGGTTGATGTCGAAACCGGGGAATTCAAGGAAGACCACGAAATCAAGGGCGAGCTTGCCGCCGCCAATCCCTATGCCTCCTGGGTCAGCGAGTACTTGATCCGCTTCGAGGACCTGCCTGCTCCAGCCACCAAGAAAGTGCCGGGCCTCGGCGAGTTGCGACGCACCCAGGGCAGCTTCGGCTATACCCTGGAAGAGATGCGGACGATCATGGCGCCGATGGCGGCCTACGGCCAGGAGCCGGTCGGCTCAATGGGGACAGACACCCCGGTTGCGGTTTTGTCAAAACACAGCAAGTTGCTCTACTGGTACTTCAAACAACTCTTCGCCCAGATCACCAACCCGCCGATTGATCCGCTGCGCGAAGAAATTGTCATGAGCCTGACCCAGTACTTGGGTCCGGCCCGCAACATCCTGATGCCCGGGCCAGAGCACTGCCAGATGCTGGAACTCCACAACCCGGTCGTCACCAACGAAGTGCTCGAACAATTGCGTCACAGCAATATCGACAACTTCCGCGGCACCACCCTGAGCACCCTGTTCGACGCCGCCCGGGGCCCCGGAGAACTGGAGAAGCGCCTGGAAGCCCTCTTCGCCGAAGCGGAGATTGCGGTTGATGCCGGGCACACCATCCTGGTGCTGTCCGACCGGGGAGTCTGCGCCGAGAAAGCGCCTATCCCTGCGCTGCTGGCGCTTTCCGGGATCCACCATCACTTGATTCGGGCCGGCAAACGCAGCCAGTGTTCGCTCATTGTCGAAACCGGTGAAGCGCGCGAAGTCCACCACTTCGCCCTGCTGATCGGCTACGGTGCGGCGGCGATCAACCCCTACCTGGCTTTCGAGACCCTGCAGGATATGCTCAGCCAGAGGATGCTCGCGATGCAGGACGGCAACACCCAGGCCGATGAGGGAACCGACGTCGTCTATCATTACATCCAGAACTACATCAAGGCCATCGGCAAAGGGCTGCTCAAGGTCTTCTCGAAGATGGGCATCAGTACCCTGCAAAGCTACTGCAGCGCCCAGATCTTCGAAATCGTCGGCCTCAACCACGAGTTCACCGACAAGTACTTCCCCGGCACCGCCAGTCGCATCGGCGGCGTGGGGCTGAACGAGATCGCCACCGAGAGTCTGATGCGTCACCAGCAGGCCTTCGCCGTGCAGCTTGACCCCAACCGCGACCTCAACCGGGGCTCCGAGTACGCATGGCGGCGCGAGGGCGAACTGCACCTGATGAGCCCGGAAGTCATCGCCCTGCTGCAGCACGCGGTGCGTTCCGGCAATCGCGAGGACTTCAAGCGCTTTTCGACTCTGGTCGACGACCAGAGTGAACGACTCTGCACCCTGCGCGGCCTGTTCAAGTTCAAGAGCCATAATCCGCCCGTTGCCCTGGAGGAGGTCGAGCCGGTCAGCGCGATCGTCAAACGCTTCTGCACCGGCGCCATGAGTCTCGGTTCGATCTCGGCCGAGGCGCACGAAACCCTGGCGATCGCCATGAACCGCATCGGCGGCAAATCGAATACCGGCGAGGGGGGCGAAGACCCGCGCCGCTATGCGGTCGATGCCAACGGTGACCTGCGTCGCAGCGCCATCAAGCAGGTGGCCTCCGGGCGTTTCGGCGTCACCCCGCATTACCTGGTCAATGCCGACGAACTGCAGATCAAGATCGCTCAGGGAGCCAAACCGGGCGAAGGGGGGCAGCTGCCCGGGCACAAGGTCAGCGAATATATCGGCGAACTGCGCTACAGCCTCCCCGGGGTCACCCTGATCTCGCCACCGCCGCATCATGATATCTACTCCATCGAAGATCTGGCTCAGCTGATTTTCGACCTGAAGAACTGCAACCCCAAGGCGGACATCACCGTCAAGCTGGTCAGCGAGGTCGGCGTCGGTACGGTTGCGGCGGGGGTTAGCAAGGGACATGCGGAGCGCGTGATTATCGCCGGCTACGACGGCGGCACCGGCGCCTCGCCGGTCTCTTCGATCAAGCACGCCGGCATCCCCTGGGAGATCGGCCTCGCCGAGACCCAGCAGACCCTGGTGCTCAACGACCTGCGCGGCCGCATCATCGTGCAGACCGACGGCCAGCTGCGCACTGGCCGCGACGTGGTCATCGCCGCCCTGCTCGGCGCCGAGGAGTATGCCTTTGCCACTGTTGCGTTGATCACCGTCGGCTGCATCATGATGCGCAAATGCCACCTCAACACCTGTCCGGTCGGAGTTGCCACCCAGGACGAAGGCCTGCGTGCCAAGTTCACCGGCCAGGCCGAGCATGTGGTCAACTACTTCACCTTCCTCGCCGAGGAGGTTCGCGAGCTGATGGCCGGGCTGGGGGTGCGCAGCCTCGATGAACTGATCGGCCAGACCCAGTACCTGGAGACGGATCAGGCGGTCAAGCACTGGAAGACCCAAGGACTCGACTTTTCCCGGATTCTCGCCAAACCCGAGGTCGGCAGCGAGGTGGCCATCCGGCGCGTCCGGGGGCAGGAGCACGGTCTGGACAAGCAGCTCGACAACCAGCTGCTCGAGCTGTCCGCCGCGGCCCTGGAGCGCAAGGAAAAGGTGCACATCGACATGCCGATCCGCAACTCGAACCGCACCTTCGGCACCATGCTCTCGGGACAGGTGGCCATGCGCCACGGCCGAGAAGGACTCCCGGCAGGCACCATCGACATCCGGCTGACCGGCATCGCCGGCCAGAGTTTCGGGGCCTTTCTGGCCCCCGGCATCGACCTGCGCCTGACCGGCGAGGCGAATGACTACGTCGGCAAGGGCATGGCCGGTGGCCGCATCATCATTCGACCCGACCCCAAGTCGACCTTCGCCTGGCACGAGAATTCGATCGTCGGCAACACCGTGCTCTATGGTGCGACCGGCGGCCAGACCTTCTTCGCCGGCAAGGCGGGGGAGCGGTTCTGCGTGCGCAACTCGGGGGTCACTGCAGTTGTCGAGGGGACCGGCGACCACGGCTGCGAATACATGACCGGCGGTCGCATGGTCTGCCTGGGCCGCACCGGCCGCAATTTCGCTGCCGGCATGTCGGGCGGCTTCGCCTACGTGCTGGACGACGACAACCGTTTCCGCAGGCGCTGCAACCCGGCCATGGTCGACCTGGAGCAGATGGCCGCCGAAGACGAGGACGCCGGCTGGCTGCGACAGATCATCACCACCCATCACGATCTGACCGGCTCGCCGCATGCGGCGGAAATTCTTGCGAACTGGGATCAGCAGCTGACCCGTTTCGTCCGGGTCTTCCCTCATGAATATCGCCGGGTGCTGACGGAACGAGCGTTCAAGGATGTACAAGGAAAGGAGGCCGTCCATGGGTGATCCGCGCGGCTTTATCAAGCATGGGCGTCGCGACATGACCCTGCAACCGGTGTACGACCGGCTGCAGCATCATGATGAGCACTACAACTATCCCAGCGAGGAAAAGGTCAAAACCCAGGCCGCGCGCTGCATGGACTGCGGCGTCCCGTTCTGCATGTCCGGCTGCCCGCTGGGCAACCTGATCCCGGAATGGAACGACCTGGTCTATCGCGGCAGGTGGAAACAGGCGCTGCAGGCGCTGCACGCGACCAACAACTTCCCCGAGTTCACCGGCCGGGTCTGCCCGGCCCCGTGCGAAACCTCCTGCGTGCTCGGCATCAACGAACCGGCGGTAACGATCAAGCTGCACGAGGTTTCCATCGTCGACAAGGGGTTCGAAGAAGGCTGGATCGTCCCGCAGCCACCGCTCCGGCGCAGCGACAAAACGGTCGCCATCATCGGCAGCGGACCGGCCGGACTGGCCTGCGCCCAGCAGCTCAATCGCGCCGGTCACCGGGTGACCGTTTATGAAAAAGCCGACCGGGCCGGCGGCCTGCTGATGTACGGCATCCCGCACTACAAACTGCGCAAGGAAAAGGTCCAGCGCCGCATCGACCTGCTGGCAGCCGAAGGGATCGAATTCCGCTACTCCTGCGAAGTCGGCAAGGATGCGACCTTCGCCGAACTCAAATCCTATTACGACGCGATCGTGATCGCAACCGGCGCGGAAGAGCCGCGCGACCTGCCCGTCGAGGGTCGTGACCTGAATGGTATCCACTTCGCAATGGACTTCCTGCCGCAGCAGAATCGCGCCAACTGGGGGGACCCCGACGTGGCCGCCCTGCACCCGAAACGGCAGCAGATCAGCGCGCGGGGCAAGAAGGTGATCGTCATCGGTGGCGGCGATACCGGCTCGGACTGTATCGGCACCTCGATGCGGCAGGGCGCCAGCCGTGTGGTTAACTTCGAGCTTCTCGGCCAGCCGCCGCGAGAGCGTGCGCCAGCCAACCCCTGGCCACAGTGGTCGCGGGTGCTGCGCATCAGCTCCTCGGTGGAAGAGATGCAGGTCATGGGGGGAGATGTGCATTACGAGATCATGACCACCCGCTTCATCGGAGCGAACCGCTCGGTGACTGGTCTTGAAACGGTCAAGGTCGACTGGTCCAGCGGGCGACCGGAAATTGTTGCCGGCAGCGAGCAGATCTGGAAATGCGACCTGGTGCTGCTGGCCATGGGCTTTCTCGGCCCGCGCTCGGAGTTGCTCAAGCAGAGTGGCTGCGCAACCGATCCGCGCTCCAATATCAGCACCGACCCCAAAACCCGTATGAGTTCGATCGATGGAGTCTTCGCTGCCGGCGATTGCCGCCGTGGGCAGAGCCTGGTCGTCTGGGCGATCAGCGAGGGGCGCGAAGTTGCCCGCTGCGTCGACGAGTACCTGACCGGCGAGCGCAGTCAGTTGCCGGAGGTGCGCCTGGAGACCTTCAACTACTGATAAGGGGTTGCCGCAGAGGATTGCTCCAGAATTCCCTCCGGCCATTTTTAACCCTATCCGCTGTTCGGAGACCATCATGACCGACAATCTGATCGTCCGCACCGCCTCCGCCTACACCTATCCGCTGCTGATCAAGAACCTGCTGCAGTTCCCGGTTGCCAACAATCCGGGCCAGGAGATCGTCTATCGCGATGAGCTGCGCTATACCTATCGTACCCTGCACGAACGGATTGCCCGCCTGGCCAACATGCTGCGCGAGCTCGGCATTAAAGAAGGCGATACGGTCGCGGTCATGGACTGGGACAGCCATCGCTACCTGGAATGCTTCTTCGCCGTGCCGATGATCGGTGCGGTGCTGCACACCATCAACGTCAAGCTGTCACCGGAACAGATCCTCTACACCATCGACCACGCCGAAGACGACGTGCTGCTGGTGCACGCCGACTTCCTGCCGATCCTCGAGCAGATCAAGGGCCGCATCCGCACGGTGCGCGACTACATCCTGCTCGGCGACCAGCCCGGCGACACGCCCTCCCACATCGATTTCTCGGGAGAATACGAAGCCCTGCTGGCCAAGGCGGCGGACACCTGTGACTACCCCGACCTGGACGAGAGCACCCGGGCGACCACCTTTTACACCACCGGCACCACCGGCCTGCCGAAAGGGGTCTATTTCAGCCATCGCCACCTGGTGCTGCACACCCTGGGCGTCATGGCCGCCATCGGCACCCCCGAAAGCCAGGGGCGCCTGCATCAGGGCGACGTCTATATGCCGATCACGCCGATGTTCCATGTCCACGCCTGGGGCGTGCCGTATATCGCCACCAGCCTGGGGCTCAAACAGGTCTATCCCGGGCGCTATGCTCCCGAAATGCTGTTCAAGCTGATCGCCGGGGAACAGGTCACCTTCTCCCATTGCGTGCCGACCATCTTGCATATGCTGTTGAACAGCCCGCATATTGATGAAATCGACCTGTCGGGATGGAAGGTGATCATCGGTGGCGCCGCCCTGTCGAAGACGCTGTGCCTGGCCGCGCTGCAGAAAGGGATCGACATCTTTGCCGGCTACGGCATGTCAGAGACCTGCCCGATTCTGACCCTGGCGCACGTCAAGCCCGACATGCTGAACGCCTCGCTCGAAGAGCAGGCGGAAATCCGCTGCAGAACCGGCTTGAGAGCACCGCTGGTCGATCTGAAAATCGTTGACGAGGAGATGAACACGCAGCCTTGCGACGGCAGGAGCACCGGCGAGATCGTGGTGCGCGCCCCCTGGCTGACCCAGGGCTACCTGAAGGACAAGAAGAACTCGGAAGCCTTGTGGGCCGGCGGCTACCTGCACACCGGCGACGTGGCCAGCATCGACGAGCAGGGTTATCTCAAGATCAGCGACCGTATCAAGGACGTGATCAAGACCGGCGGGGAGTGGATCTCCTCCCTGGAGCTGGAAGACATCATCGGCCATCATCCGGCGGTCAGCGAGGTGGCCGTGATCGGCCAGCCCGACGAACGCTGGGGCGAACGGCCGCTGGCCCTGGTCGTGCTCAAGGCCGGGCTCGACGACCTGCCGACGGAAAAACAGATTGCCGCCCATATTCATGAGTACACCGAAACCGGCATCATCTCCAAGCAGGTGCTGCTGACCAGGGTGCGCTTCATCGAGGCCATCGACAGGACCAGCGTCGGCAAGGTGGACAAGAAGTCCCTGCGCGGCAAGTATCTGTAGGCTTGAGAAGGAAATCCTGTTAACATTTTCTTTTCCTGCCTGCCGTGCCTGTCACTTCGCCCCGCGAGAAGTCCAGGACCTTGACGCGCAGGCGCAAGCACTCCATCAGTCGCAACCCCGAGCCATAGAGCAGGTTGGCCATCAACCATTCCTCTCCATGCAGATTTTCCAGAACGGCCTTCGCCTCATCACGCGACATGACAACCGGCAGTCGCTTCGGCTTTCGGGCGCGCACAATGTTATCCTTAGCGACTGCGCATCTCAGCTCACAAACGTTATGCGCTCAGACATTGGAATTATGACCAGGCACAATGATTTAAACAAGTTTGGCTGGAGCGATTGGTTCGATCAACGCGCCGAATGTGAACCGACAGACACTGTCGCACGTGTTGCAGCCGTTGACCGCGAGCAGTTGCTGCTCGTGGATCAGAACGGTCATTTCCGTGCGAAGCTTTCAGGCAGCTATTTGCACCATCATCACCTGCCCCATGAATTGCCGTGTGTGGGCGACTGGGTCTGTGTGGAGAAACAGCACGGTGACGACTTTGGGGTGGTTCATGCGCTCCTTGAACGCAGAACTTCGCTGCGCAGAAAGTCTGCTGGAAACCGTTCGGATCACCAGCTGATTGCAGCGAATCTTGATTATGTAGTGATCGTTCAGTCTTGCCAGTTCGATTTCAACCTCAATCGCTTGCAACGTTATCTCGTCATGGTGATGGATGGTGGGGCCGAACCGTACATATTGCTGACCAAGACAGACCTGGTAGATCCGTCCACGCTGGCCAAGCAGGTGGCTGAGATAGAATCCGCCGGCATCACCGCTCCGATTTTCAGACTTAGCAATATCACTCGAGATGGCTTAGAGGCGTTCAGGCGCAGACTATTACCAGAAAAAACTTATTGTTTTGTCGGCTCGTCTGGAGTCGGCAAGAGTACGCTGATTAACCAGCTGATTGGTGGCCAAAGACAGGAAACTCGGGCGGTCAGCGGGACTGGTGAAGGACGGCATACGACTGTTCGTCGCGAACTGATTCGTCTTGAAGGTGGTGCATTGGTCATAGACAACCCTGGAATGCGCGAGTTTGGAATTTTTGGTGCGGATGGCGGCATCGGGGACAGCTTTTCTAGAATTTCCGCACTTTCATCTCGTTGCCGCTATCGAGACTGTACCCATACAGGTGAACCGGGCTGTGTCGTAATTGCTGCCATACATGAAGGTGAAATCCTTCCTGAGTCTCTTGAAAATTTTCACAAGCTAAGGGAGGAGGCGACCTTCAATGACATGTCCTATGCCGAGAAGAGGAAGAAAGACCGGGACTTCGGTCGATATATCAAGTCGGCGAAAAAGGACCTGGGGAAAGACTAGCATGTCAGTGCTTGGTATCCAGGTCGTCTTCAGCCGCAGGCATTGGAAAGGGCCCCTTCTGGCTCAGCCACAGCATGGCCTGCTGGGCTTCCCGCTGACTGGTCAGATTCTCGACCAGGGGCACCTGAACCTTGCCCGCAAGATTTTCCGCCATCACGGCCCACTCCTGCAAGGGTTCTCCCTTGCGATTGGTCTGACCGG
>RRYU01004036.1_pt1 | contig 35961 bp, 28 predicted proteins | sample 2162651 | NCBI WGS metagenome assembly RRYU01 (sample SAMN10267283, study PRJNA491782) | microbial mat metagenome | isolation source: biomat in the production well | place: Japan: Minami-Kanto gas field, natural gas well KTG3 | collected 2017-06
GCCGCCACAACGGGCCGACAAGAAGGGACTCCGAGAGGGGCGTTGCCCCTTCCAACCACCCCACCTGAACGGTTACGTGGTACTTTACATCTTTTTTCAAAATTTTTCGCCTCCGGCGAAAAATTTTGAAAAAAATTATCACTTTTCCATCGCTCAGAGACGATATCTGTCCAGAGGAAGAACGATCACGTATCTCGTGTACTAAAGAGATAACAAACTGGTTATCCAGTCGTATATAATACAATGGATTAGAATGTACAGCATAAAGAGGCAGGTATGGTGTTGGGGCAGGCCGAAGAGATGTATCGTAGTATCGTCGAAAATGCAGTTGAAGGTATTTTTCAGACCACCCCTGACGGGCGTTTTATCCGGGTCAATCCGTCTCTGGCACGTATGTATGGCTATGCGTCACCGGAAGAACTGATCCGGGAAATGACTAATATAGCCCGGCAGCTTTATGTTGATCCACAGCGCCGTATCGAGTTTATGCACTGTTTAGCAGAGCAAGGCTCGATTCAGCATTTCGAATCGCAGATCTATCGTCGCGATGGTTCAACAATCTGGATTGTAGAAAATGCACGGTCTGTGTATGATGCCGAAGGTACGCTGCTTTATTATGAAGGATCAGTTGAGGATATTTCGCAGCGTAAAGAGGCTGAAGCAGAACTGCAACGGCAAAATGCCTATCTGGCAGCCCTTAATCAGACTACGCTGGCGTTGATGAACCGACTGGAATTGTCGGAGTTGATCGAGGCAATTATCCACCGCGCTGGGTATCTGCTGGGAACCCGGCATGGGTATCTTTACCTGGTAGAGCAAGGCGCACATGCACCAGTTATTGAAGTGAAAGTTGCCGTGGGTGTGTTTAGCCGCTACCTGGGGCATCGTATGCAGTCCGGCGAGGGGTTGGCTGGCAAGATCTGGCAAAGCGGCGAGACAATTGTGGTCGATAACTATGAAGCATGGGCAGGTCGATCCGATTTCTACCAGGGCGACCGTTTTGGTGCGGTGGTAGGTGTGCCTCTGAAGTCGGAGACTCAGGTAGTTGGCGTCCTGGGAATGGCTCATGCCGACTCGGATCGCATTTTTCTCCCCCATGAAGTAAACTTGCTGTGCCGCTTTGCTGAACTGGCATCGATTGCGTTGGATAATGCACGCCTTTATGCGGCAGCACAGCAAGAGTTAGCCGAGCGCAAGCGGGCAGAAGCTGAACTGCAACGCGCCAAGGAATCGGCTGAACATGCTAATCGCGCCAAGAGTATTTTTCTGGCTAATATGAGCCACGAGTTGCGTACACCGTTGAATGCGATCATTGGTTATAGTGAAATGCTCCAGGAAGAAGCCCTGGATGCCGGTTATGTTGACCTGACCCCGGATCTGGAAAAGATTCGCACAGCTGGCTACCATCTGCTATCGCTGATCAATAATATTCTGGATCTGTCCAAAATTGAAGCCGGGCGAATGGAGTTGTACCTCGAAACCTTTGATCTGCTTGACCTGATAGATGATGTGGTGACAACTATCCAGCCTGTTGTAGAGCAACATGCGAATACGTTGACTGTCCAGATGGCACCTGATCTGGTACCAATGCATGCTGATCTTACACGGGTACGTCAGGTGCTGTTGAATCTGTTGAGTAATGCGACCAAATTTACCAATCAGGGTATGATTACGCTCGATATCAGCCGTCAGGTGGTACATCAGCAGGATTGGATCACTTTCCAGGTAGCCGATACTGGCATTGGTATGACTGATGAGCAGATGCAGAACCTGTTCAAAGAATTTACTCAGGCTGATGTATCAACCACACGCAAATATGGTGGTAGTGGGCTGGGCCTGGCGATCAGTCGCCGCTTCTGTCGAATGATGCGGGGCGATATTCGTGTCATCAGTACGCCCGGCGTCGGATCGACCTTTACGGTGTGGCTGCCCGCTATTGTGCAAGACATGCCCCTGGCGATGCCCGTGGAAGCAGAGTTGCTGCAAACAGCCGACATGCTGGTGGCACATCCGTACCAGGAACGCCAACCGGTTGTGCTGGTGGTCGACGATGATGCAATTGCGCGGGAATTGATTGTGCGTGGGCTAACGCGCGCCGACTGTAAGGTTGTCGAGGCAACCAGTGGCGCAGAGTGTCTGCGTCTGGCACGCGAGATTGGCCCGGATGCGATTACACTTGATGTGTTGATGCCAGATATGGATGGCTGGGCGGTGCTGGCTGCACTACAGGACGATGCCACCCTGCGCGATATTCCCGTGATCATGATGACTATGATTGATGATAAGAAGCGTGGCTTTGCCCTGGGCGCAACCGACTATCTGACCAAGCCAGTCGATCGTCGACGGTTGGCAAGTGTGTTGCAGACGTATCTGCATCGGCAGAGCGAAGACTCAGATCCGGTAGCCGGTCATGTTCTGGTAGTAGAGGATGATCCGGCTACGCGTGAGATGCTACGCCGAACTGTAGAGCATGAAGGGTGGGAAGTTGTGGAGATGGCCAATGGCAAGATGGCCATCGAATATGTGCGCAAGCGTCGCCCGGCATTGATCCTGCTGGATCTGATGCTTCCAGAAATGGATGGCTTTACGTTTATCCAACAATTACACGCTTTTGATTACGGACGCTCGATTCCTATTATTGTCGTAACGGCACTGGATTTATCACCAGCAGACCGACAGCAACTTACCGGCTATGTCGAGCAGGTGCTGCAAAAGGGCACCGTCAGTTGTGAAGAGTTGCTTTATGATGTAAGCAGGCTGGTCATTTCCTGTCTTCATCAACGTCGAAGAAGCATAGTAGAGAAGAGCGATGACGAACATTCTTCTGGTGGAAGATAATGAGATGAACCGGGATATGCTGTCACGGCGATTGGAGCGGCGTGGCTATAGGGTATCTGTTGCTATTGATGGTGAACAGGGGGTCACCATGGCACGCACGGAATTGCCCGATCTGATCATTATGGATATGAGCCTGCCAGTCATCGATGGATGGGAGGCAACACGCCAGCTTAAAACATTGCCGGAAACACAGGCGATTCCGATCATCGCGCTGACGGCACATGCCATGGCGGGTGATCGCGAAAAGTGTTTTGCCGCGGGTTGTGACGCATATGATACCAAGCCGATTGAGTTTCGCCGCCTGATGGAGAAGATTGTGATGTTGCTTGAGCGAGAACGGATGTGACTACTCCCACTCCTCGAAGGAGTGGGCTTCCAGGGATTGGAACCCATGCTGTGTCGTCCCACAGCAAAGAACAGAAACATGTGTGGTCTGCTAGGTGCGTGTCTGTGCTGACTTTCAGGTTAGCTCTTTCCGCCGAACCAGCGCACCACATGACCGTGAATCTTTTACCCGGCAGCGGATTGCCTGCCGGAACCGGCACGATTCAGTTGGAAACGTACAAACGTACTGATATGACGTATAGCACAGAACGACTGTTTTGTCATCTGAAGCGGCTACAGCATATGAAGCCCTTTTATCCCAGGGCTGGAAGCACCTGGGCTTTACGGGCTATATCTGTAAAAAGCAAAAGCCCTGGTAACTGTTCATGATCAGGCGAAACGATTCACCACGGAGGCACAGAGACACGGAGGATATCGTGGTCTGGTGCGGCCCACGCTGGGGCCAGTTGGGGAGCATTGTGCCTGGATCCGCTGGCACGCCCACGATGGTGAACAGGTATAGGCAGGGTTGTGTTATTATTTACACGAGGTACGCGGTGAGTGTTCAAACCAGACGTTTGATCGGATGAAAGGCCTGTTTCGCCTGCGGCAGCGTGGAATTTTATATTTTTTTCAAAATGTTTCGCCTACGGCGAAACATTTTGAAAAAAGATGATTTTCTTCCACCCTGCCGGAGGCGATATCCGCCCGGAGAATGGACAACTGCGTAACTCCTGTTATTTACAAAGCTTACCCTGTATGATGTATCAATATGTCGCCTCCGGCAGTAAATGAGGAATCCTGATGGCATCGATCTCTGGCATAGTTCTGGTAGTAGACGACAACGAGAATAATCGCGATCTGTTGTTGCGACGATTGCAGCGCCAGGGACTTACGGTCGTTGTAGCTGAACATGGCCGTCAGGCGCTGGAACTGATCCGTCGGCAATCGTTTGACCTGGTGCTACTTGATGTGATGATGCCGGAGATCAATGGCTACCAGGTGCTGGAGTATCTCAAATCCGATCCGGTGTATCGGCATATTCCGGTGATTATGATTTCAGCCGTCGATGATATTGATAGCATTGTCAAGTGTATCGAACTGGGGGCTGAAGACTATCTGTTTAAACCATTCAATCCGGTTCTGCTCAAGGCACGTATCAGCGCCAGCCTGGAGAAAAAGCGCCTGCGTGACCAGGAACAGGCCTATTTGCTGGCAGTCAAGCACGATATGGAACTGGGCCGGCGTACCCAGTCGGACTTTTTACCGGCTAAATTGCCCCATGTGCCTGGATGGGAGATTGCGGCAGCGTTCTATCCTGCACGCGAGGTGGCGGGGGATTTTTATGATGCATTCTATCTGCCCCATGATCGCCTGGGTCTGGTGATTGCCGATGTGTGCGACAAGGGCGTCGGTGCAGCCCTCTTTATGGCGCTGATCCGCAGCTTGATCCGGGCATTTGCCGAACAGTCACCCCCTACTATCGCTGATGCGTTGGGGGCGGTTCAGTTGACAAATAATTATATTATTCGCCACCATCATCATAATTTAAAACATATGTTTGCCACGCTGTTCTTTGGCATACTGGAGCCAGCAAGCGGTATGCTGACCTATGTGAATGGTGGTCATGATCCACCGATTGTAATCAGTGCGTCTGGTGTGAAAACCATGCTAGATCTGACCGGGCCAGCTGTGGGGGTTATTCCCAATGCACGCTTTACGATCGAACAGGCGTCTATCGATGTGGGCGACACTCTGCTGGCCTATACCGATGGTGTCACCGAGGCGCGTAACCGTACGGGCGAGTTCTTTACCGAAGAGCGTCTGCTGGCTCTGCTGGATGCGCCGTTCCCCTCGGCAGCCGCAGTGCTGGAACGCATTGAGGCCAGTGTGCGTAGTTATATCGCCCAGATGACTTTCTCAGACGATGTGACGCTGCTGGCAGTGCGCCGCCTGATGTGAAATGAGGTATGTAGCACCGGCAAGATGCCGGTGACGCCCCGTCTCCCCCTGTCCTTCAGGGCTATACATGACCCGCAATTCTACCGCATCAGGATGCGGTAGAACCGGCAGCTTTCTGCTCTCCATGGGTACGGGCGGGGCTGCGCCCCGTCGAGATCAATACGGTTCGGTTTGTTTTGGCGGCAAAGCCGCCAAAACAAACCGAACCGTATTCTTTTTGCGGGAGCCTGCGGCTCACCCTCCCTCGATGTGTGGGTAACGCATAGCCCTCAGGAAGAGGGGCGAGACGGGGCGTCCTGGCGGTACACGCGGCGCGTGTGCCGCCAGGACGCCCCGTCCGGTTTCCCCGCCCCGTGCAAGGGCGGGGGCTAGGGGGTGAGGTGATTCACGCCACCAATCTGTCTGTAAACTGTACAGTAAAACTGGCCGATCTGAAACCATGTCTAATGTGAAAATAGGCAATGGACGATTGTTTGGCGGCATCCTGACGATAGGTAGGGGCGACCGGCCGGTCGCCCCTACAAGCCTATTTTCATGCCGACCGTGTGCGGCGCAGCCGCATGGCTATCTAACGTGAAAATAACCGACGGACGGTAGGGGCGGTTCGCGAACCGCCCCTACGACCCCATTTTCATGCGAATGGTGTGCGGCGCAGCCGCATGGCGAACTGATGTGAAAAGGGCGCCCTTCTTTTCGTCCGATCAGCGCGTTGTTACTATCTCACTATAATCGGGAAGTGCCGTATCCAGATCGTTGTGATTCGTCCTTCCCCACCCGGCTGATAGCGTTCATCACTGGCCGGAACGGTAGGCAATCCTTCTTTTTGGTCAAAGCTGAGCAGATAATCAACCCAGGTCTGCTCATAGGTTAGCGTCACGCCCTGTGCATCGAACAACTGCGTCTGGTTCGTATTGTCCTTCAGCCAGGGATAGTTGTCGCCGCCCTCGGCAGTGAAGGTGTTGGTGACAATGCTTACGTTGGGTGCACCGGCAACGACCTGGCCGTTGGTCACAATCGGCGTGCCGTCGCTCAGGGTGATTGAACGCACGCGCCTGCCTGGCGTGGTCACCGTACCATCTGTCGCAATCACCTGGGCTGTCTCTGCCGGATTATAGACGACTTTCAGGCCCGCAACCTGCATAAACTGCCCGCCACCTGGCCTCGACACTGAGCGTTCAAAGATGTTCTTCAGATCGGCTGGTGTTACGTTCTGAACAACGCTCATGGTATTAAAGAAGGCCAGCACGTTCTTGGTGTCCAGGCGTGAGATCGGGCCAGGTACCGTCCCGCCTACCGGTAGCACATCTCCGGCATTCTGACGGATACCGCCACCATTCTGTATCGCTACCACACGGTTGTTGATCGCTGGCAGATTGTTGGCTGCGGCCAGTTGTTCATAGGCATACAGATACGCGTCGGTAATCAGGTTGCCAGCGTTGGTTTCCCGCCCACGTGACCCCGGATTTGACACATCGAGCAATACTTCGGTACGCGCAATCGTCCCGGAGAGGGCAGTGAGACAAGCCTCTACCGGATCATTCACACTGGCAACAATGTCAGGATCAGGTGTCACCACATCGCTCAACCCCAGTTCTGTTGCCGTTGCGCTGGTGGGGATAACCCGGCGCGTATAGCTCTTTTCGGTGACAATGCCTCCTGCCACTGGCACTTCGCCATTAACATCAAATGTGACATCCAGGCGACCGACGTACTTGTAGTTGCCCGCTGTGGTGACAATATAAACTATGCGACCGTCTTTATCCTCAACCTTAAGCGGATATTCGCCAGCGACAGGCGCCCTTTCGCCGGGTAGCAGTTGGGTTGAAGTAAGTACGGCTGAGTTGACTAGCAGTTCATCACCGCCACCAGCTACGGCAAGATCCACGCGGCTCAGCAGCGGGATCAGCGCCTTGTCCTCATCAATATCTTGCAGATGGTTCACCAGAATAATCCGGCGAATACCATAGTCATCATAGAGCCGATCGACCTGAGTCTGGATGACGTCAGCGATGCTTTCCAGGTCGGTAGCAGTCACAGTCACATTACGCGGTGAGGAGATCGTTTCCAGATAATATGGCGCAACACCAACAATGCCAAAACGCTGGCCGTTGGCCTGATCGGTTGTAATCAGGGCCTGGCCAATCACACGTCCATCGGTGATCGGCGACAACATCAAGCCATCGTCATCAACCAGGTCAGCAAAACCGGGTTCACCCCCAAAGTCCAGGTTAGCCCCCAGGAATGGTTGGGTCAACTGGCCATTAATTGCAAAGGCACGGATAAAGCGTTCCAGAAAGTCCGGCGAATAATCAAACTCGTGATTGCCAAGCGTATGGGCATCATAGGGCATCTGGCGCTGAGCAATCGCATCAAATACCCGGCCCTGGGGATCGTCCAGGCTACACTGCAGCGTGGCGCTGGCCAGGAATGCATCGCCAGCATAGACACTCAGTACCGAATTATCGCTGGCACGGCCACCAGCGTTTTGCCGTCCATCACCGTCTTGAAGGCAGCCGCGCTGCCCACTTCAAGGGTTGTGGTCACGGTATTGGAATAGCCGCTATCTGGCGGCACGCGTATGCGTTCAGGCTCCCCCGGATGGGAGCAGTTTCGGAGCGGGCTGATGCGCCCAAAAGGCAGTGATTGCCGCAATCAGGTAGGGGAGGAGTGGCTGCGTGTGTTGCTGACAGGTTGCGCTCACGGTGAGCATGCGTTCCACAAAGCGGCTCCCGCCATCGCTCTGGGTGCCATAGCACCCTTTGCGCCAGAGGACAGCCGGACGCACCGCTCGCTCGGCGGCGTTGTTGGTCGGCTCAATGCCGTCCACATCCAGGAAGGTTCACAGCGCCGCCCAGCGCGGGACGAGATCCACGCACAGGCTACCGAGGGTATGCGGGTCATGCTGGATCACGACCACCCGTTCCCACATGGCGTGCTGAATCGGCCGGATCATCGCCCGCAGCGTGGCTCGGTCGATGTCCCCCTCCCGGAAGCGTCCCCAGACGGCCAGCACCAACTCCGCCAGCGCCAGCAGATCGGCTGCATCAGCTTGCCAGCGACCCGTCGCCTCGACACGGCCGCGCAGGTTCCGCACGAGGTGTGCCCAGCACAGCTGCCGTCGGGCAGGCGGCAGGCGGTTATACGCCCGCAGCCGATCGGACGTCACCCGCCCGCCAAAGGTCGTGCCCAGCAGCGTCTGCATCTGCTGCGTCCCCCGTCCCGCCTGGATCAGGAACAGGGTGGCCACCGTGCCGACGGCGACCCAGAGCCAAGGGGCACGGTGGCCTTCGCGCCAGCGCGTCTCGTCAACGTGGACATGGTCGGCGTCAGCAATCGCCGCCTGCACCTCGGCGTGGGCGGGTGCCAGGGCGGCACTGGCCACCTGCTGGAGCTGCACGACGCTGCCGAGGCTGATCGGCAGGTGCCAGACCATGCGCAGCAGGTCAACCAGCTCGCGGTTGCTGAGACGGTAACGCCCGTGCAGCAGGGCGATCAGCGCCACCACATGGGGGCCAAATGCCCCAGGCGGCACAGCGTCGGGACGCTCGGCACGTACCCAGGTCTGGCAGCCCGGACACACGATCGTGTGGTACTGGTATTCGGTCACCTCCGGGACGACCAACGGCACCTCCCAGACCTGCTGGCGCCGCGGCGGCTCGACGGGAGTCAGGTCGTCGGACAGGGCGCACTGACAGGCGGGACAGCAGGTGGGGCGGATGGGCACGACCTGCGTCACGTCGGTCATGGGCAAGAGGTCACGCTGGTGGTCAGGATGCCCCGGCTGCGCCCCTTTGGTTTTGGGTTTCCCCCGCGGGGTTCTGGTGGGTGGGGGCGGTGCCGACGGCGGATCGGACGAGGGGGGCTTGGACGAGTTCTGGGAGGTCTGATTCAGGCGTGCCTCCAGGGCCGCGAGCTTGGCGACGAGCAGGGCAATAAACTGGCGCACCTCGGGTGGGGTGGCCTGCCAGGCGTCTTCGCTCAGTTCAGTTGGGCGGTGTGGTTCGTCCATAACGATAGTATGCCAGATCGTGCGGTTTCGTGCAACACAAAACGACGTCTATCTCCCCATCCTGAACGCATACGCGGCACGCTATATGTGATTGGCAACAGCGACGACTCGCCATCGTTGTTGTGCAGTAGCGTTAGTGTGGTGGCTTCTTGTGCTGAGGTGATCTCATAAATGGTGGTAGAACCACTGACCTCATTGGTGACCACCAGCAACGGATTATCAGTGGGACTATCTGCCGCTGTGATAAAGATCAACCCCTCTGGCCCCAGGTCACCAGCCGTGCCTGCTTCAGGGTCGCCGTTAAAATCACGGTTATTCACATACTGCACAAACACTGGTGCAGTCGGGTCGGTGACATCATAGACCATCACGCCGCTGATGCGTTCCAACCCGATGAAAGCATACGTACGGCCATTGATCACACCCGTGGTGATACCCTCTGGCTCAGGGCCTTTGGCATCGCTACGGCTGTCAAAATCATTCTCGGTGTGGGTGGCATTAAAGTTGGCCGGATAGATGGCGGCGGTAATGCGCTCAAACTCATCGCCGCTATCATAGACCAGATTGCCAGAGCCGTCCCATACTGTAAACGAGCGCGACCCATAGGCGAAGAGTTGATCATAATCACCATCGCTATCCAGGTCGCCATCTATAGGTGATACCGCCAGGCGACCCAGATTCTCGTCCGCCTGCAGCGTGGCAGCATTTGTGAAGACAGTCGTGTCAAGGGTCAGATCAGCGATACGCTCAGGCTCACCCCGGTCGTCGCCTTCGTTAGCCGTGACAAAGTAGGTTGCATCACTGGCTGTAAATGTAGCAATTGCATCGGGCATATACATGCCATACACCGGCCAGTTTTGCAGGTTAATCTTATTATCATCGTCGCTGGCATCAAATGCATTGCCAGCAAGGCTGTGATCCTTCAACCCCAGGGGCACAATGTCTACAATCACCGGGGCGGCAGGATTATTCAGGTCAACAATGCCCAGCGCATTGGCTTCCTGCAACGTCACCGCCGCCGCTTTGCCATCAGCAGTCACGGCAATATATTCTGGCTCAACATCCTGGGCAACAGTCTTGTCAGGGAAAATACGCACGCCACGCGCACGCAACTCATCTTCGCGCCCGTTGAAGGCGGTAAATGTTGCAGTAGCAACCGTCCCGCCAGTCACATCGATCACACTGACCGAGCCTTCTGGGTCGACAGGCGGAGTTACCTCTGTATCTGGCTCACCCTCATTCGCAACCAGGATATACTTGCCATCGGGCGTAAAGGTCAGCATATCTGGCAGTGCGCCAACAGGATATGTATTCACCTGGTTGCCAGCGCGATCAAATGTAACCACCGTGCCGGGGGCAGTTTTAGGATCAGCTTCGACTGCCACCGCCAGCAGACCAGCGGTTGGCTCAAAGTCGGCACTGTTGACGCCCGCCCCGTAGGACGAAAGATTAATGGTTGATATCAGGGTTGGACTGGTTGGATCGGTAATGCTGAGGATGCGGATGCTATTCTCATCTGCATTGGTAATATATAGTTTCTGATCGACTGGATCGTGGGTCACAATTTCAGCCGCCCCTTCGTCGAAGACACCTGTTTTATAAGTACCGATGGGGTTTAGTGCCAGTGTACCTGAAGGAACAATCTCGGCAGCGAAAGCCGTTTCTCCAATAGACACAGACGGAGTGACCTGGAGATAGGAAGCGGCTACAGCACCGACAAACAGAGTCAGTGCCACAACAAGTGATAACGCACGCGTACGCATTCAATCCCTCCTGATTACATATGAAACACACGCTACACGAACAAAACACCATGGTCATAGTCCGGCGAAACAGGCCGGTAGGCGGGAAAATTGGCAATTACCTGCAACTCATGCATTCTGATGGCCCCAGAATCCAGGGACACAAAAACACACCTCAGCCGCCATCCGGGCAGAGGCAATGAGCAAATAATACATGGTGGTTTTTCCAGGGAACCAGTGCTACTCTACGATAGGAGTGTTAAATCTATGTTAAGTAGTAATTCAGGAACGATTAAAGGCGGAAAGATGCCCCGGCTGCAGCGTGTGCCAGAGCATCTTTTGCCATGCTCGGCAACGCTCTTACGCCACATCGGCTGGGCGGTTGGCACAGTTTTGTTTTATGTTGCCAGCCCTGGTTATAGCACATATCCCACCTCGTAGGGGCGAATACCCACACCTGGGGCATGCGGGGGGCCTCCGGCCCCCGCAAAAATTGTTTTGGGTTTGTTTTGGCGGCTTTGCCGCCAAAACAAACCCAAAACAATCTATCCATTGCGCTTCAGTACACCCGTGCGCTTGGCATAGGCTTCAGCCCGACCAAAAATATACAAACCCAGCGGAATACCAACGACTGCCGTCAGGCAGAGCGGTAGCAGCGCCGAGGTCAACAGGTCGCCAGGCGTGGCCCCGTGTAGCAGAGCTGCCCGCATACCTTCCAGCATATAGGTTGCCGGTGAAATACGCGAGAGTGGCTGCAGAACCGCTGGTAGTACGCTGACAGGATAGTACACCCCACTGACCAGCAATACCAGCGCCTTGATGATATTGGTCATCTGCACACCCTTTTCCGGCGACAACAGTGGTAACACAGCCGCCATCAAACCTAAGCCGACAAAACCCAGGCTACCCAGCATAATCATCAGCAACATTGTTGCAAAGTTAGCCTGCGCCAGGTTAACCTGGAAAAACAGCGAGACGACAGCCAGAATCACCGCTGTATGCAATGCGCCATAGATAATGGCAAAAAACGCTTGCCCCAGTAGATGCGTAATCCGGCTAATTGGCGCCATAAAGGTGTACTCAATTGTGCCTTCCCAGCGTTCCCACTGGATCGACTCACTGATCATATCGAATACCATGGAAAGATAGTGCCACACAAGCGTTCCGACCATCAGAAACAAAATAAACGCATTGACCGCCTCGGCGGGCAAGGGCTGACCTGTGATGCTGCCAGCGGCTTTGCCGATAAAGGTAATTGCCAGCGCATTGACAATCGAATAAGCCAACCAGACCAGTTCCCATGCCCAATAGCGTCGGATCAGGTTGAAGTTACGTTCGACAAAGGCATATGACCCGCGTAGTTCGCGTGCCAGACTGCCAGATAAACGCGGCAGAGTAGTCATAAAGGCTGTTTCCTTTCTTCACAGGCAATAAAAAGACCGTGAGCCTGGCCTGCCCACGGCCAAACCTGGTATACAGATGTCTCATAGCTTTACCAGGTCTTCTCTTCGGGCGGAATAAGCCAGTAGCGCGAGCCGTTGCGTTCGCGATCCAGAAAGGCATAATCATAGAGTGCGCGCCGCAACAGGGCATAGTCGTTAAAGCTATGCATGTTGTCGAGCAGCACATTGATCTCTTGCTCACTGTAATCGCGGTGCGGCGTCATGTGCGCAGCCAGATATTCGAGTACCAGCAGCTTATCTTTATGCTTCGAAGGCCAGACACACACACGATTATGGTCATCGAGAAAGCGACGTAAGCGGTTGTTTACTTCCATAGTTTCTCCTTTCCGTCTTACAGCGTAGCATACAGAGCTTGCCGCTGTCCTCAGTCCAGAGAACGAGCAAGCAGGAGCGCGGAGCTATTTCCACATTCGTTTGCCATGCACCGGGCACGCACGGTTGGGATGAACATTGGATCATAGGGGCAGTTCGTGAACCGGCCTGCCCCATCGTCAAGATGCCGATGTGCAATCATCCGCCATCTATTTTCCTAGTAGCGCCAGGGCAATTAGCACAATCATCCCCACAATCACAAGACTGATACACCCGCCACGTCGACGTTCAGGTGGTTCAACCTGCACAACAACAACACGTGGATCAGGCATACGCAGCATATTTTGTACAATGATAATGAGCAATCCAAACACTCCTATAATCGCCAGCACCTCAATGGGCAGTTCTGATCCAGAAGCCATAGTTGTCCTCCCTTGTATCTTATTCTCAGGCCTCGTACTTTCATGTCCTGTTTTTCAACTCCAATGTTACATTTAAAAAAACTGGCTTGACGGATGTCACACATGCTGGTGAAATAACGAATAGATGTAGTAGGAGAAGATACGCAGGTGAATCTGTCACATCGAGGGCAAGTCTTCAGAAGATAAGAAGTATAAACATAGTAAATGCTTGCAAGCAGGTATGTTGCTACTTCTAGCCCTCTCTGATGAGAAGGAGCAAGGAGTATGACGCCCGGCTATACTCCCAGCCAGGACGACACATCTGAATTAGCTAGTATGATTACGCAGTATCAAGAAACGTATTTTGCATGGAAACGTGCAACCGAACTGGCTCCTGATGAGCAGGAGTTGCACTATCATAATCTGGGGTGTATTCATGACATGCTCTGGCCAATGTTGGCCCCGCCACTCCGCGAGGTTGCCAGAAAATGGCGTGGTAGTGGCTCATTCTATGATATGCGCAATACGCCAGATAGCTATGATGGCATGAACGATGCGCTTGATGCGCTGGCAATGAATCTGTATCTCCATGTGATCGAAGCCTTGCCCAGGTTGAAGATCAATAACGATAAGAATCTGGTGGCCTATATCAAACAGATTGCCTGGAATCGTATGTTTGATGAGGAGTATCTGGTCTACCGTAATCGAGGCTACTGGATCGGGCGCATGCAGGAAATGGCCGATGTGGGTGAGCTTATCGATCCGAAAAGTAGCAATGCTGCTGATCACTTGATTGAATCACTCGATCGCCAGCTTTCACGCCGCGCTGTGCTCGATTTCTGGCAGGCGACGCTGTCGGATAACGACTATACAATTATGCACAACCGTTACATCTGTGACCCACCAGTTCCTTTTCAAAAGATTGCCCTGCAACTCGGTCCGGGATGGACGTCAGAGGCCGTCCGTCAGCGGTGTCACCGGGTCATTGAACGTTCACGCAAGCATCTGCAAACATTGGGGTTTGAACCCGATTAGACATCGCACCAGAGATCCAGAGCACAGTCACGATGCTGTGTTCTTGTCTTCGGCAGTGCAAAGTTGTACTGTCTTAGAAGCGGGATAATGCTACCTGTGCTAAACGATATGCTTTATTTATACAGGTATAGTCCAGGACGCGACAGCAACATTACCAGTTCAGGAGTGCATATGAACAATCATACGAGTGGCCCGGACAATACAGATCATGCTTCACAGTTACACCATAAATTTTTAAAAGAAACAGCAAAAACTGCATTTTTCCGTTTGCTTGACCAGGTAAGCCCGCAAGGCCTGGCCATTGATGCCAGTACCCGCCATATTTGCCGTATGTGTGGCTGCTGGCTGGCACGCCGCCGCCTTGAACTCCAGATCAGTAACACACAAGCGGCCATTGCTACTGGTGTCGATATTCAGGCACTGCTACTGCTGGAAACTGGTCTGGCTGATGAGCATCTTATCCCGCCAGCCACACAGGACGCCCTTGGTCGCCTGCTGGCGTCCCCTCCCTACGACGGTGAGTGGGTCAGCCTGGTGATTGCGGTGGCAGTTAGACGTGCCTCACTGGCACCTGCTCCACTGATCGAGCACATTATGATTGACCTGAGTAAACCAGTTGTTCCATCTCTGCGTGCCGACCAGGCTGCCGAAAATGATTCCGCAGATTCTGCACCACTTGATGCTGAGAACCTGCTCTATGAGCCTCTGGAGCCAAAAGAGAAGTATCAGGTGTTGCTTTCGCTGGCTGGTCGCGAAAGTGATAGCTATGGCATTATTCAGGAAATTAAGCACCGGACTGGCCTGGGTATCGGGGTGATGTCTATCGAGGGCTTGCTAGAGCAGATGCTTGCAGAAGGGTTGATTATAGTAGCTCATGAACGGCCTGATCCAGACTTTGATGATGAACCTGAACCCTTTTATGCACTCACTGGTCTGGGCCGTCAGGTGGCCGAGCAGGAAACATTGCGCCAGAAACGGCAGATCGAAGACAATATTCGTATTGTTTATGGTCATCTCCCTCGATTGGCGCGACATGGGTTTGGATAGGCTAGAACACAGTGCAACACCACACGCTATTTGTTCGTTTTTCCTGACGGCTGTTACTGGTTTTCTGTGTGTTGCTCTGTATGTCGGCTACTTGCTTGCACCCGGATGTGTGCCAAGGAGTCTGGATGGAATTACCACGGCCGAAGCGCCCGGAACCGGGCCTGGTACGCCTGTCACAGCAGGTCTTTGCACTACTGCTTTCTGCCTATCCAGATATCTATCAGGACGCTCGCTTCAAACGGGTGACCCGCAATTTTCGCCGCCGTTGCAATGAAGCCTGGCAGACTAAGGGAGTTGCAGGCCTCTTGCCGGTCTGGCGTGAAACAATTTATGATCTGGTGGTTGGTGCGCCCCGGTTTGGCATGCCTGGCTTGCTTGGCGTCTGGGCGGCCAGAGTGTCAACGCTGGTTGTAGCGACTCTGGCGGCGTGGAGCGGCCAGTCTGCAAACCTGGATAAGCATGTTGCTCTGCAGGTAAAGCAGTGTATCAGTGCGCTGCTCAACGGTATTGGCTTTTGCCTGATAATTGTCCGGCAATTGCTTGCACTGGTGTTTCTTTTGCCAGCAGTGTTTACACTCGTGCAGCGCTGTGTGGTATCTGGACAATACCGCCAACAGCTTGCTTTTGTGGTGTTGTTCCTGGCCAGCACGGTGTTTGCTCTTGATCTACCAGCTATAGTCCAGGAGGCAACTGGCTCAGAGGTAGAGCCAGCGCCTCCTGTGACACATGCGCCGCATTCCAATCTTGTCCATCTTCCGTTCCTTGTCTATGATGCCCCCCTTCTACCTACCCTTGCGCAGCTAGATCCTTCAACTGTTGTTATACTAGCGCAAGACATCAATTCTCCTCTTGTGAACGAGGGCGAACAAGCAACGCCTGCGGAACACTATCCAACCTTGCAGCCTGTCTTAAGCACTGAGACGGCCCAACCGGATGCGATTTTACCGTCTGTCACATCTGCTACGGTTGGAGCATTACGTGATGATCCGCAACCCACAGTACCTTCCGGTGAGACAGATATCGCACCAGGATTGCTGCCTGATCCAGTCCAACCAGCATCATCCGTTTCAGCCGATTCTTCCCCAACAGTCCAGCTACCACACCATGCTCAAGCATATGTTCCTACTGATATAGCCACGGCCACCACGCCTGCTATGTCTGACTCGAACATGGTTACTAGTATCTCGGCCAGCCCCACGGCCAACTCCACCACAACGGTCAATCCCACCGCAACAACCAGCCCGACGGCCAGTGCCACCGCAGCAACCGATGCCACCGCAAGAACCAGCCCCACCGCAACAACCAGTGCCACCGCAACAACCAGTGCCACCGCAACAACCAGCCCAACAGCCACCATCACCGTAACAACCAGCCTAACGGCCAGTGCCACCGCAGCAACCAGTGCCACTGCAACAACTAGTCCGACAGCCACCATCATCGCAACGGCCACCGCAACAACCACAACCAGTCCGACAGCCACCATCACCACAACGGCCACCGCAACAACCAGCCCGACGGCCAGCCCCACGGCAACAGACAAACTAAAAGAACCATCGGCCGTAACTGACACAGCTACACCATCACCTACGTCGTCGGCCACATCATCCGCCACCGTGGAACAATGTCAGGTGCAGCGCCAGGCGCTTGACATCATATTTGTAATCGACCGATCCGGCTCGATGGAAGAACATAAGCTTGAAGCTGCGCGCCAGGCCGTCAAGCATTTTATTAACAATATGCGCCTGGAAGAGTCTGACCAGGCTGGACTGGTGACATTTGCCCATACGGCTGACGTGAACCAGGCATTGACACATGATGCCGAGGCGATTGAAACGGCGCTGGATGCCATCCAGTCAGGCGGCAGTACTCGCATGGCCAGAGGTATCAGGGTGGCAACCCAGGAACTGCTCCAGAACAAAGACACCATATCTGAGCCAGTGATGATTCTGCTTTCTGACGGCCAGAATAGCGATGAAGAAACCCTGGTGATCGCCGAAGCGCAGCAGGCACGCGATCAGGGCATCCGTCTTATTGCCATTGCACTGGGCGACCAGATCGAGGAATCTTTATTGGTAGAAATTGTGACTGATGAAGAGTATTATATTGCGCCTGACGCAGAAGACTTGCAGGCGATCTATCATTCCATTGTTGAAGTACTGATATGTATTGATGATAATATAGAATCATAAATCCCCTCTGGTGAAAATATCAAGAACAAAATAGAGATCATGGATCACGCTGCCGCAGGCGCAAAAAGGCTTTCAAGCGATCAAACGCCCTGGTTTGAACATCGACCGCGTACGTCCTGTCAATAACATAACACCAACACTCCGCTAACATAGATCTGATACGGCTGTGCTATGATTACATGTAGAAAATTCTGTATAAGAAGGAGCTATAGCTAGGTAGTAATGACCTACTCAATTGCAGACATATGTGTACACCATGAACACGATCACACGCGCACACAAAATTCGTCTCAATCCAACACCGGAGCAAGAACAGTACTTCCGTAAAGCTGCTGGCATCAAACGATTCGTCTATAACTGGGGACTTGCACGCTGGAAAGCTATGAAAGCTGACAGTGTTGCAGTATATGGCATGATGGCCGCAAAGAAAGACTTCAATGCGATCAAGCGCGTCGAATACCCCTGGGTGATGGACGTCGCAAAAGATGTTGCAGAAGGTGCGTTTGCGGATCTTGGCGCAGGACTGAAGAACTATTTCGATTGGAAGAACGGGAAACGCACAGGCCGAAAAGTCGGGTTTCCGACATTCAAATCGAAGAAGAACACACGCCAGTCGTTTCGCCTGAATAACGACAAGTTTCGCGTTGATGGACACACCATCGTCATGCCAAAACTCGGGCCAGTCAATATGGCCGAGCCGCTGCGGTTTACCGGCAAGATCATGGGCGCGGTCGTATCGAAGGGATCTGACTGGTGGTTTGTTTCAATAACTGTCCAGATCGAGCGACCGACCCCACGCCGGTTTCCGAAGCAATCAACAGGTGTTGATGTCGGCATCAAAGCCCTGGCAACCCTATCGGATGGCCGCACGTTTGAAAACCAAAAACCGCTGCGCCGTCAGATACGAAAGGTACGAAAACTGAATCGCTCCCTGTCCAGACGCACACAAGGCAGTAATCGCTGGTTGCAGGCAAAACAAAAGTTGGCCCGGTTGCATGACCGGATCGCCAACCAGCGAGCAGACGCCCATCACAAAGCCAGTCATACGATTGCCTCAACCTACGCCATCATTGGCATAGAAGACATGCATGTGGCGGGTCTCGTGAAGAATCATCGACTGTCTCTCGCCCTGTCCGATGTCGGTCTCGGTGAATTTCTGCGCCAGATTGCCTATAAATCTGATGCGTTTGGCGGAACAGCCGTGACAGTCGGGCGATTCTATGCCAGCAGCAAGACATGCCACACATGCGGTCATATCAATCAAACGCTCGTCTTGCGTGATCGTACATGGACATGTGGATCCTGCGGCGTGCTGCATCAACGTGACTGGAACGCCGCGCAGAATATCGAACGAGAAGCGCTGCGGCTGATCGCCTAAAAGCCGTCGCCCGGTCGTGGCTACGTCGGGCGTTATCGCACATGGACAGCGTGTAAGACCTGCATATCAGGCAGTGCTGGATGAAGTGTGTATTTCAAGCCGTGATCTCACGTGATCACGTAGAAAGTAGCAGCAAAGAAACTATGTCATTCAATATAAATCGGTTTACGCAAAAATCACAAGAAGCGATTATCGCGGCCCAGAGTACCGCCGAACGGAATGGCAACAGTCAGGTCGAGCCGGAACACTTGCTGCTGGCACTGCTGCAGCAGGGTGATGGCGTCGTGCCCCAGGTGTTAGGCAAGCTTAATCTAGCCGTCGGTGCGTTGATCCAGCAGATCACGGCTGAACTCAACCGGCTGCCCCGTGTCAGTGGCAGTGGTGTGCAGGTAGATATTTCGCAGCGTTTGCGTACAGTGCTGGTGCGTGCCCACGACGAACTCGGTCAGTTTGGCGATGAGTATGTCAGTACCGAGCATCTGCTGCTGGCTATTCTGGATCATGCTGGTGGCGCAGCCCAGCGGGTGTTGCGCCAGGCTGGCCTGACCCGTAACACCCTGTTGCAGGCACTGCGCGAAGTACGTGGCACGCAACGTGTCACCAGTCCCAACCCGGAGGGTACCTATGCCGCGCTGGATCAGTATGGTCGTAATCTGACTGACCTGGCGCGTCGGGGCAAACTCGACCCGGTGATCGGGCGCGATGAAGAGATCCGCCGCGTCATTCAGATCCTGTCGCGCCGCACCAAGAACAACCCGGTCTTGATTGGCGAGCCAGGCGTGGGCAAAACCGCTATCGTCGAAGGTCTGGCGCAGCGCATTGTGCGCGGTGATGTGCCCGAAGCACTTAAAGACCGGCGCATTGTCGCCCTGGACATGGGCGCACTGATTGCCGGGGCCAAGTATCGCGGCGAGTTTGAAGAGCGTCTGAAAGCTGTCCTCAAGGAGATCCAGGAACGCGAAGATGTGATCATGTTCATCGACGAGCTGCATACGGTGGTTGGTGCCGGTGCCGCCGAGGGCGCGATGGACGCGGGGAATATGCTCAAGCCCATGCTGGCCCGGGGTGAATTGCATATGGTCGGCGCAACCACACTTTCCGAGTATCGCAAGCACATCGAGAAAGATGCAGCCCTGGAGCGCCGCTTCCAGCCGGTTATGGTCAACCAGCCTGGTGTCGAGGATACCATCAGTATCCTGCGTGGCTTGAAAGAACGCTATGAAACACACCACGGTGTTCGTATCACCGACGGCGCGATTGTAGCCGCAGCCGTGCTATCGGATCGCTATATCAGCGACCGCTTCCTGCCCGATAAGGCTATCGATCTGGTTGACGAGTCGGCTGCACGTTTACGCATGGAAATTACCAGCGACCCGCAGGAGCTGGATGATCTCAAACGACGGATGTTGCAATTCGAGATCGAGCGTGAGGCATTGAAGAAAGAGAAGGATCGTGCCAGCAAGGAACGTCTGGAGAAGCTCGAGCAAGATCTGGCTAATCTACGCGAGCAGCGCAACGCAGTAGAAGCTCAGTTGCAGCGCGAGCGCGAAGTGCTGGAACGTATTCAGCAGATCAAAGAGTCGATAGATCAGACGCGCATCCAGATTGAGCAGGCGCAACGGCAGTACGACTACAACAAGGCCGCCGAGTTACAGTATGGTACCATGACCCGCCTGGATCAGCAGTTAGCCGAAGCCGAGTCGCATCTGGGCGCTGGCGGCACAACCTTGCTCAAACAGGAAGTGAGCGAGCAGGATATCGCCGAGATTGTATCACGCTGGACCGGCGTACCGGTCAGCAAACTGCTGGAGGGCGAGGTCGAGAAGCTGATCAAGATGGAAGAGCGCCTGCATATGCGAGTGGTTGGCCAGGAAGAAGCCGTCTCTGCCGTAGCCAATGCCGTACGGCGTGCGCGTGCTGGCCTGCAGGATCCCAATCGTCCCCTCGGTTCCTTCTTGTTCCTGGGGCCAACCGGTGTCGGTAAAACCGAACTGGCCCGTGCGCTGGCCGAGTTTCTGTTCGACGACGAAGGTGCCATGGTGCGTCTGGATATGTCTGAGTACATGGAGCGCCATAGCGTCTCGCGGCTGATTGGTGCGCCTCCTGGCTATGTTGGCTATGAAGAGGGGGGGCAACTGACCGAGGCAGTCCGGCGGCGGCCCTACAGCGTGGTGCTGTTCGACGAGATCGAAAAGGCGCATCCAGATGTCTTTAATGCCCTGCTACAGATCCTGGACGATGGACGCCTCACCGATGGACAGGGGCGCATTGTCAACTTTAAGAATGTCGTGGTCATTATGACCAGCAATATCGCCAGCCCGATCATTCAAGAGTTGAACCAGATCGGCACCAGCCAGGATGCGATCAAGGTACGTGTGATGGAAGAGTTACGCGCAACCCTGCGGCCCGAGTTCCTGAACCGCATTGACGACATCATTGTCTTCCGCCCGTTGAGTCGTGCGCAGATCAGCCAGATTATTGAGATCCAGCTTGGGCGCCTACGCAGCCTGCTGGCCGATCGACGCATTGCCCTGGAACTGACGACAGATGCGCGCTATGCCCTGAGCGAAGAAGGCTACGACCCGAACTATGGGGCACGTCCACTCAAGCGGGTGATCCAGCAGCGCATCCAGAACCCGCTGGCACTCAGCCTGTTGCAGAGCGAGTTTCAAGAGGGCGACACCGTTGTGGTGGATGTTGATGCTCACGGTCAGTATGTCTTTCGCAAGCAGATTGAAACCGTAGCAGCTTAGAGCGTTGGTAGTCTTTCTAACCACGAAGTACACGAAGATCACGAAGCGTGAAAGAAGGCATACATATGTGTTCTCTTCGTAGCCTTCGTGCGCTTCGTGGTTCACACCATACCAACGTTCTAGGGCCACAACCGTGGTGATGAGCAAAAGAAATCTACCCTTCTCCTTTTCCCCGGCAGATTTGCTATAATGCCCCTATGCTCTACGATGATACGATCACAGCAATTGCCACGCCGCCCGGCGAGGGCGGTATTGGCATTGTGCGCCTGAGTGGGCCGGATGCCGTAGCAATCGCCCGGCGTATCTTTCGGCCTTACAAACCCGGGCCACTCCGTTCGCACCGGCTGCGCTATGGTGCCGTTGTTGATCCCACCGACAACAGCGTCGTCGATGAGGTGTTGCTGGCCTGGATGCGCGCTCCGCGCAGCTTTACGCGTGAAGATGTGGTGGAAGTATCATGTCATGGTGGCCCCCTGCCCTTGCAGCGCATCCTGGGGCTAACGCTGGCGGCGGGTGCGCGTCTGGCCAACCCCGGCGAGTTTACAATGCGGGCGTTTCTGAATGGCCGTATCGACCTGACCCAGGCCGAGGCCACGCTGGATGTCATTCGATCGCAGACGGCTACCGGGCTGGCACTGGCTCAGGCCCAGCTAGGCGGCTGGCTGGCCAACGAGGTGCGGCGCATCCGTAGCGGGTTACTCGAAGCACTGGCTTATGTCACAGTGCTGGTTGATTTCCCTGAAGATGAGGTTGAAACGCAGGATATCATTCCAGCCCTGCGTGAGAGCCTGCGGGCAGTTGAACGCCTGTGTGCTACTGCTGACCAGGGCATAGTCTATCGCCAGGGCGCACGCATTGCCCTGGTGGGCCGCCCCAATGCTGGCAAGTCTAGCTTGCTCAATACGCTGCTGCGGGCTGATCGGGCGATCGTCACGGCTATTCCTGGTACGACGCGCGATACGCTCGAAGAAACGGCCAATTTAGACGGCATACCGGTTGTGCTGATTGATACGGCTGGTATTACCGATAGTATCGATCCCGTCGAGCGCCTGGGGGTTGAACGTAGCCGTGTGGCACTGGCCGAGTCTGATCTGGCCCTGTTGCTGCTGGATAGCAGCCATACTTTTACCCCCGATGACCAGCGCATCGCTGAACTGACCTTTACCAAACCCACCCTGGTTGTCTGGAGCAAGATTGACCAGAGTTATAGGTCGAACGGCCTGGTACAGCAACTGCCCTTTACCCACCCGCACCTGCTGGGTATGGTTGAAACATCTGTGGTGACAGGTACGGGTATCGATACACTGATTCAGACGGTGGCACAGGCATTGCTTGGATCAGGAACAGTCTTCCCCGGCGATGCCCACCTGGTTTCCAATCCACGCCATCGCGATGCGCTTGACCGGGCTGCCGCAAGTTTGCAAGCCGTTGTTGAGAGCCAGGTACGCGAATTGCCCACCGACTTGATGGCTGGCGATCTGACCACTGCGCTGAATGCATTGGGCGAGATAACCGGTGAAACGGTTGGTGAAGATCTACTCGATACAATCTTTAGCCGTTTCTGTATTGGCAAATGAAGCGGTGGATGATGGGTTTGAACCACGAAGCGCACGAAGGACACAAAGAGAAGGTATATGTGTGACATCCAGTTCCCACACGGTCACGGGTGCGGGGCGCTCGACGGAATCGTGCATGCCCAAATCCATGTCATTCCTCGGGCCGCCCACCCCGCCCCCCGTCATGCCACCACCCCGCCTGCGGCCCGAGGAATCCCCCATGATCAGCGCTGAATCACACCGGAGATTCCTCCCGCCGTCGCGGCGGGGCGACGACCACGCCTGCCCCGAGCGCCGTCGAGGGGGTCGGAATGACATGGCGTTTCTGTGTGTGTACACCGGAGATTCCTCCCGCCGTCGCGGCGGTAATTGGTATCCACAGACGACTAGGCGGCGACCGCGGTCGGAATGACATGGAAGGCGCTAACGGGCATCGCTTCCCTACGTTCATCCCTCATCCTTCATCTTTCATCCCTCAGAAGCCCTCATCTTTCATCCCTCAGAAGCCCTGAAACCTTAATCTCACGTTCGACATAAGATGCCCCAGCGCCTCACTCACCGTCTGAGGTTGTTCCAGCATAACCATATGACCAGCGTGTGGCACAACTACCAGTGTTGAACCAGCGATCTGCTCATGCAGATAGCGACTAAACTTCAGCGGCGTAACACGATCCTCTTCACCACACAGCACCAGTGTCGGGCAGTGCAATGCCGACAAACGCCCACGCACATCAAAAGCATCACATGCCTGCAAGTCGCCCTGGAATACAGTGGCATCAATCTGGCGAAAGGCCAACTCGCCAGCCTGGCGCAGCGCCACTCCGGCATTATCAGCATAGGCCAGTTCAACAATCAGGCGCACTGCCGCGTCCGGGTTATCGCTAAAACGATGCAGCAAATCTGGCAAAATGGGCAGGCGTGCCCCTGTGGCAAGTAAACCCAGGCCTGCCACGCGCTCCGGGGCTTCCAGGGCCGTCCAGAGTGCAACCGTACCACCCATTGAGTGCCCAACCAGCACCACCTGTTCCAGATCCAGAGCATCCAGGACTGACAGCACAACGCGGCTATAGTCAGCGACATGCGACCGCCCTGGTCGGGCTGAACGCCCATGCCCGGGCAGATCCACTGCCAGTACGCGCATGGTCGCATGCAACGCTTGTAGTTGGAAGCCCCAATGCTGATGGGTACCACCCGCCCCATGAATGCACAGCAATGCAGGTGATCCGCTGCCCCGTTCGGCTAGAAACAGACGTTCCTGCGCCGCAGCAATAAACGGCATACGTTTATCCCATTATCTCGTCGACAGCAGCGGCCAGGTCAAAGTCTTTTGCCGAAATCCCCCCCACATCATGCGTTGTCAACGCCAGCGTTACCTGGTTATAGCGAATATCAATATCGGGATGATGGGCGGCCGCTTCGGCCAGAAAGGCCACTTGGGTAACAAACGCAATGGCGGCAGGGAACGATGGCAGTTTGAATGTTTTATGGATCATATTGTCTTGCTGCACCCAGTGATTGACCCGCTCCATGTGGACATTGATTTCCGCTTCGGTAAGTTTGCTCACAGCTTAACTCCTTTTGTCTTTAACACAAGGTTCGTAGGTACTGTACAGGTTGGCTGACCTGCACTCTGGCTTTCTGGTAGATGCTACGCCCTCTCCCCTGCCCCCTCTCCCTGAGGGCGTAACATGACCCACAATTGTACCGTATCCGGATGCGGTACAGCGTACGGTGTGCCGCATCCCGGAGGTTCGGGCGGGGCTACGCCCCACCCATATCAGGTATGTTCGGTTCGTTTTGGCGGCAAAGCCGCCAAAACGAACCGAACATACTCTATTTTACGCGGGCCGAAGGCCCCCGCACCCCCAACATGTGGGTAATGCATAGCCCTGAGGGAGAGGGGGAGACGGGGCATCCTGGCGGCATACGCAGAGCGTATGCCGCCAGGATGCCCCGTCCGTATTCCCCGCCCCTGCAAGGGGCGAGAGCATGAGGTGGGGTGATGCATGCGACCAATCTGTTTGTGAATTGTACAGTACTGTCTGCCGTCCTGAAACCAGGCCTAACACCTGTGATGACTCCCACGGCCAGAGGCACGTGGGCTTCTCGGGACTTGCACCCATGCATTGTCATCCCAATGCAACTCGATAGTCCGCTCTATCTGGACAATACCAGAAAGGCTCCACAATCGAAGCGGATGGGTCGGGGGAGCCTGCCAGTAGCACGCCTGGTCTGCTAGATGCGGCACGGTCAAGCCAGCAACACAGGGGCGGACACGGTTCATTTTCAGTGCAACAACCCGCTTCGCAGGCAGAACAAGTGTACCGCATAATGCGGTTTTTGGCAACAGGAAGCGGGAAGGGGGGTACGGGTTACAGCGGGATGCTTCATCCCTGGCGTACACGCTCTGGGCTTCTGCGCCGAAAGGCAAGCATCTGTAAAGTATACTATACCAACTCAGTTCCCCCGGCAAGACGACAAAACTTGGTACCTGTTCACAATTGGGGAAGCGATTCACTCCAGAGACACGGAGGTTCTCTCGTTCTGGTGATACCCATGCCGTCGTCAGATCGGTATCACTGCGCCTGGATCATCTGGCACTCCCACGATCGTGAACAAGTACAAAATTTGTCATCACCAGATACATATGCTATTGTGTCAGATATCCAGGGCTACAGCCCTTGGGACTGGGCTTGTTTCTTGACAGTGTCCTATTTCTAAACCTCAGGAAGAATTATTCACATGCAATACTATTATCGCCTGGGAACCCGAGGTAAATGGGTTGGCCCTTATACTGAAGGTCGCCTCTGTCTGTTTGACGCTGCATGGGCGGCCCATCTTAGCAAAGCGCCTGTCGAGGCATTAGCTGTTCCGCGTAGCCTGAATCTAGAAGAAGCGCTGAAGTCGCATCAAGTTATTCCTGCGGTCGTACCCACAGAAACGCTGGTTAGTAACATTAAACACCAGATGTATGAACCACCAAGCGACTGGATTATCGCTGCCGATGAAGATACATCCAGGGTAGCCGATCTGCAGCAACTCCAGCGTATGAAACGGGGGCTTAATCCACACCCACGACGCACCGGGCATGTGCAAATCCGGCTGGCTACCGAGGAAGACATCCCATTAATCATCGAGATACAGCGCCGGGCATATGCCCCCTATTTGAGCCTGTTTGCTCCCCATCAGATCACCGAAATGTATGAGACAGTAGAAGATTTGCGACAGGCTTTTCAGAACATGCAAACCTATGTAGCCCTGATCGACACAACCATACGTGGCTCGGCACGGGTAACGCTCCGCAGCGGTGTAGCCGTTATGCCCAGCATATCAGTTGATCCTGATGTTGCCGGGCAGGGCATTGGCACAGCCCTGGTCGAAAGCATTGAAGATTTACTGTATGATCAAATCCATAAAATCTATACCGAGTCACCATTGTTATGGCATCGCGCCACACGTTTCTTTATGGGCATGGCCTATGAACCAGCAGCCATTCTGCGTCGCCACTACAATGGCCTGGATTGGCTCATGTTCGAGAAGTTTGTAGGATAAGTAGAACTCGTGTCAATCCTCGTGTCAATAAGAAAACCACGAAGACGCTGCTTCGTGGTTTTGATATCAGACAAACTAGAACAAAAGACCCGGCTACCCATGCAACTGCTTTGCGCTTGCCCCTAATCCAGATAGCCGCGCAGTTTCTTACCCAGATGTGGATGCCGCAACTTACGTAGTGCAACCGCCTCGATTTGCCGAATACGTTCGCGCGTAATCCCAAACTCCACCCCGACCTCTTCGAGGGTACGGTAGCGACCATCTTTTAAACCATACCGCAACTGGATAATTTTTCGTTCCCGTTCAGGCAATTTCTGCAACACTTCTTCGATCTGCTCGCGCAGCATCGAAGCTGCCGCTGCCTCAGCAGGCGTAGCAACACGGTCGTCCTCAATAAAATCGCCCATACGACCCTCGCCCTCCTGACCAACTGGCATTTCCAGTGAGAGCGGATGCATAGATGCTTCAAGTGTACGACGTACTTTATTGGGGCTAATCCCCATAGCATCAGCTATCTCTTCCGGATTGGGTTCACGCTGCATAGATTGTTGGAGTTTATGCGAGGTTCGTTTCACCTGGCTAATCGCTTCACCCATATGAACAGGGAGGCGAATCGTGCGACTCTGATCGGCAATAGCGCGCGTAATGGCCTGACGAATCCACCAGGTAGCATAGGTAGAAAACTTATGGCCTTTGGTATAATCAAACTTTTCAACCGCCCGCATCAGGCCAATATTGCCTTCCTGCACCAGATCCATCATTGTCAGGCCATAGGACGTATATTTTTTCGCAATACTTACCACCAGACGCAGGTTTGCCTGAATCAGATGCTGACGTGCATCACACCCCAGCGCATACTGACGCTCAAGCTCAAAACGTTCCTGCCACGAGGCATATTCCTCGCGCTCAAGCCGTACGAAGGCGGCATCCCCGCTCTCCATATGTTTGGCTAGCTCAACTTCCTGGCTGGCCGTCAACAGAGGCACCTGACCGATCTCTTGCAGATACATGCGCACCGGGTCGTCAAGGGCAATATCAGCAAGTTCAGATAACTCTGTATACACCTCGTCCTCGTCGGATCGGTTTGCTTCGGCATCTGCATGTGATTCGACCACTTTGATGCCTTCTGCTTGCAAGGCTGCATAGAGTTGATCAACATCGATGACATATAACTCCGGTTGAGGGCAGACCTCTAATATTTCACTGTAAGTCAAATAGCCCCGTGTACGGGCAACTTCCAACAGTTGTTCCATAATAGGCCCAGCCTCGTGTACCATTGGTTGTCTTTGTGTCGCCATGGCTTTACCGTTCTGCCTCGTATGTAGTGTTTAGGTGAGATATTACGCGAGTGGAAACAATTTTTATTTTCCCCCGACGATGCCTGAGATGGAAAGCAGCACCCGCCTGTATAGACATAATACATACCCTGTCAAGCAGGTTCTATTCGACAGTATGTCAAATGCATGACAGTATTCCAGGTTGTCACAATCCTGTTATCCTCTGTTCTCACAGACCTTCGGGGTAAAAAAGGCCGGAACAAAAACAGCGTTCTTGTTCAGGCCCTCAACAATGAGTTCATCTTGCGCTTGATTGTTCTTAGACTACCAGTATTGCATAATAAATAGAGCATACCGGTTGGATATCGGGCTTTTAGGTAGCTACAACGATATGCTGTGCATAGGTGTAGCCTGTCATCAGTTTCCTATCAAAGACTTGATAGCAGTCTGATTAGCTGATCAGATCAGGTTGAGTAGCGAACGTGAATGTACTGGCGGCCCCTGACTGCGAACGAACTGTTCCTGCATAGCCCGAAAAACCCAAATAATATGGGGTTGAGAGCGTACCCTCAAACCCCAGACGCAGCGCTTCATGCGAGGGACGCGAACAGGGCACCCCATAAGTTATGAAACTACTATAGCATTATGTAATGGTTAAAGTCAACCCCTTTGGCGCAGATCTCTCAACATCTTTTATACTTTTCCACTCCAACGCAGTGCCTCAGTGTAAATTGAAACATGTGTTTGTAGTAATCGCTATCGCCAGATGGTGCAATAATCTATACGATACGCTTACTTTGTGTTCGCGGGTACACATAAGCTATGCATACCGCTATAAAAAAGGTTTCAGTTCGAACTAGCTTCAATCATTATCAGAATACCGTATAGAGTCAATGATACTGTACAGTAAGACAACGCCAGGTTGTCAGTCGTATACTAGCTTCTAGCAGCAGATCTCCGAGAACAGTTCATGATTTATATGTCTATGACACTGGTTATGCTACATGTTTTGCAGATCGTTGCATGTATCGATATCCGGCATATATATGCAATCTATCAAGACGAGACGTTATGATTACCGTGTTGCCCGCCGAAAGTCTTTGACGTTGAGCCGCAACGTACGCTCACCGTTCCATGCATTCACTTCGAGCGTATAGGCTACATCGATAAGGGGATGCCGTTGTAGAGGATCGGCCAGGTGGCCCAGATTCCATGCCATTGCTTCTACTGGACGAGTGCCGTCCTGCGCAAGAATCAGGCGCAGATGTTTGCCCTCGTTGCCGCGAGCATAAGCGCCCTGCACATGCACACCGCGACTTATCAGCACAGGCTGCGGGTTACTCTGACCAAACGGCTCAAGCTGATCCAATTCTGCAAACAAATCCCAGGTAATGTCACGCAAGTCCAGTTCGGCATCAATCTCGAGCCGCGGCACCAGCAATTCGTCTGGCAAATGGGTTTCAGCCAGAACATTCAGGCGCTGTTCGAGTACGGGCAGGTTTTCGTTGTCGATCGTGAAACCCGCTGCCATAGAATGGCCACCAAACCGCACAAACAGATCCTGGCATGCTGTTAATATATCAATAATATTGAAGCCACGCACCGAGCGAGCAGAGCCGCGCGACTCCTGAGGGCCGCGCTCTAGCAGCAAAACCGGTCTGCTCCATTCCTCAACCAGTTTGCCAGCAACCAGGCCAACCACACCAGCAGGGTAGTCGGCTCCATCGATCACGATAATACGGTGCTGAAGTTTGCCTGTTGCCTCGACCTGAGCCATAGCAGCAGCCTGAACACGCTTGGTCAGTTCCTGGCGCTGACGGTTAGCCTGGTTCAGGTTCTGAGCAAGTTGTTCAGCCGTAGCCAGATCATCGGCCAGCAGCAACTCATAGGCCCGAAGCGCATCGTCTAAGCGCCCGGCTGCATTAATGCGGGGACCAAGCATAAACCCGATATCGGCAGACGTGACATTTGCCTGTGTTAATCCGGCCGCGTTGATTAACGCCTTTAACCCCGGTCGCGTGGTGGTGTGGATCGCTTCAAGCCCCGTCTTAACCAGCACACGGTTTTCACCATCCAATGGCCCCATATCTGTTACAGTTCCCAGAGCCACTACATCAAGCAGATCACGCCCACGTACCTCGCCTAGATCGACCCCCTGTTTGACCAGAGCCTGCACCAGTTTAAAGGCAATACCTACGCCCACCAGTTGTTTATATGGATAGAGGCAACCGGGCTGTTTGGGATTCACCACAGCCAGCGCCTCAGGCAGTCGTTCCGGGGGATGGTGGTGATCTGTGACAATCACATCCAACCCTGACGCCCGCGCATGGGCTACTTCGGCAACATTGCTGATGCCACAATCGACCGTGATAAGCAAACGTACTCCTTCGGCAGCCAGTTGTTCGACGGCTTCGTTGTTTAGCCCGTAGCCTTCACGTGTGCGGTGCGGAATATAAGGCCGTATCAGCCCCCCCATAGATGTAATCGCCTGCATTAGCAGTGTAACAGCGGTAACACCGTCGGTATCAAAATCGCCATAGACTGCCATCTGCTCTTGATCTGCAATCGCCCGGGCAATGCGCTGGCTGGCTTCGGGCATGCCTTTCATCGTCAGAGGGTCATGCAGGCCTCCACGATACGTTGTTCCCAGAAAGGCATCAACCGCTTTTGTATCGCATAACCCCCGCCGATAGAGTAGCGTTGACATAGTAGAACTATAACCCAGCCTGGCAATAATCTCTGCTGGCACAGCTTCTGGGATGATCCAGTGTTTATCACGGGCAGATCGCTTCGTGGACATGGTGTAATTCTTTCTAGTACGCTTTCAGCCCAGGCTCCAGGCCAGAAGATAAATCGTTCCCACGCCTCTGGCGCGACCGCGTAAGTCCTATCAATTACACGAGTTACGCGGTGAGCTTCAAACTAGACGGTTGATCGGACAAAAAACTTGTTTCGCCTGCGGCAGCGTGGTACATGATTCTTTTGGTCGCGATTTTTTCGCCGAAGGCGAAAAAATCGCGACCAAAAGATGTTTTCTTCCGCCCTGCCGGAGGCGAATCACAGCCTGTGGCTGGACGACCGCGTAAGTCCTATCAATTATAAGACTTTTCTTGCGTGTGTCAAAGGAATATACATGTACGAATACATGTATATTTTCGCATGTATTCGTACATGTTTATACTGGGCAATAGGAATATAAAAATCCTTCTTGATTGATAACTTATTGTCTTTATTTATTTTTAAAATAAGAGATCAGATCGATAAGGGGATAGCATAGAGGTATTGCTGGCAGAGGCGTCTATTCTGTTATATCATCAGATAAAACAAACCGTCTATAGTCCACGTCCTGCTTCCTGCAGCACGTTTAATTATACGTCAGTGTGCATATACCATATCGTTAGGAGATTTAACCTGCACTGCCAGGACTACCAGAATTGCCACGTACAGAACTCTGAACACGTGCCAGCGTTTCATTGGCAATAGTCTGGGCACGCATAACGGCATCATCAGCTCGCCCTTTTAGTTCCAGGCCATGTTCGCGTATCTGTTCACGGGTTGTTTCACCGCTTTGGGGCGCATAGAATCCCGCCAGAACCGCACCAACAATCGCCCCGAACAGAAAACCAACAATAAAGAGACCATCACGTTGTTCTGAATTACTCATAGTTTGTATACTGCTCTCAATGCAATTATGATGTGAATGACATACGTTATATCACCGTCTGCAGGAACATTTGTATCAGCCTTACTCTGTGCAGCCCCTTTGCGTCTGGCCAAAAGCCTGATCTACTCATCTGACCGCATAAGCTTTATGAATATAATAATTATAATTAATAATGAAATATGGATATGCATACCAAGTATAGCATATCACTCTGACTGTCGCAATGCATCTTGTGTTCGGGTAGGGGCACGTCAACGTCAACGTCAACGAGGCCAGTATCCCGCGTAGGCCAGGCGTAGCGGAGGCTGTACCGAGGGGGGTGATCAGGCGTTGCAACGCGGCTTTTCCATCCGCGCCCAACCCGCCGAAGCGCCATGGCGACTGGCGCTGGTGCTGGTGTTCCAGTTCGCCGAGGGTTTCTTTGATGAGCACGCCATCGAGTCCGTGCGTGCGTTCAACCGGCTGCAACGTGTCGGCGAGACCATGCGGCAGGTTCTCAACGTGCTGGCGGTCGCGGCACCCGACTGGGTGCGGCCATCCATCCTTCCATCCATGCTGACTGGCCGGATCGCTACGGTGCCCGCTTTGATGAATACCGCTTGCCCAAGGCCAAGGATGCACGTCAGGCCCTATTGATGTTATACTGCTCACTGACACATTTTTGCCTAAGCATGGTTCAGGTTTACTTTACACTTGGAATAGTCCCTTATGGCCTTCGGTAGGGGCGACCGGCCGGTCGCCCCTACACCGACTGTAAAGTTGGAATGGCCTGTCTGAAACCATGTCTTAGACATGGTTCACGCTTACTGTACAGTTTGGTTGGACGATACGCCCGCTCCCCCCTGCCCCCCTCTCCCTGAGGGAGAGGGGGGAGATGGGGCGTCCTGGCGGCACACGCGCAGCGTGTGCCGCCAGGACGCCCCGTCCGATTCCCCCGCCCCTGCACGGGGCGGGGGCTAGGGGGTGGGGTGACTCACAGGATCAATTTGTCTGTGATATGTAAAGTAAAATTGGCCTATCTGAAACCATGTCTAAGCATGGTTCGTAGGCACTTTACCGTTGGATGATCCTTTCATGCCGTCCTGTAGGGGCGACTGGCCAGTCGCCCCTACGCCAACTGTCAATCTGGAATGGCCTATCTGAAACCATGCCCAACGAGGATCTATGTCTGATACCTGGGAAACACCCATAAATACCGCCGAGGCAGCCCTGCTGTCACCGTTTGTCACGAATCTGGATCGTCCGGTGTTTGGCTTGCGCAACCTGCCCGAGGTGGTCAAGGGGGCGCTCTTTTCGCGTTATAGCCGTAGCGACAAAAGCCTGCGCCGGATCTTGCTCGACGAATTTATCCATGCGCCCGAGTCTGGCTTTGAGCGGATCGTCAGCGAGGCGGATCGCTTTGACCAGCTTGTAGCGATTCGTCAGGCCGAGGCGTTTTATGAGCGTGTGTTGATCGGCTATGGCGATGACTCGGTGGCCGAACTGGGGGGCGCCCATCTGGCCTGTGAGTCGATCAGCAATATTGCTGCCAAAGCGCTGGAAGATAGCCGCATTGGCATTGATCCGCTTGAAAAATCGACACGCTATGTGCCCTTTGACCGCAAGATGGCCGGGCGCTACCGTTACTATCGTGAGCCGGAAATTATGGCCTCGGTGCATGCAGCGCGGTATGAACAGACCATGGATCGCCTGTTTGATACCTATGCGGGGCTGATTCAACCCACGTTGACATGGGTGCAAACGCAGGTTCCCCGCGATGAGATGACATCACTGCGCGCCTATGCCAGTGCTACCCGCGCCAGATCTCTGGATCTGCTGCGTGGTCTGTTGCCTATGGCGACCCTGACTAATGTCGGGCTGTTTGGCAATGGGCGGGCATTTGAATATCTGCTGACTCGGCTGGCCGCTTCACCTCATGCCGAACTGCACGACCTGGGCCGGGCTATGCAACACGAGTTGGATCAGTTGATTCCTGCGTTTGTCAAACGCGCCAAGACAGAACGGGGCGCGGCCTATGCCCGCTATCTGGCTGCCAATCGTACCAATGTAGCTGCGCTGGCACATGACATAATGCGCAATGAGGAAACGGTCTCTACGGCAACGGTGCAACTGGTTGAATATGACTCGGATGCTGAATGTAAGACTGTGGCGGCGATTCTGTATCCCTATACCGACCTGAGCCTGACGCAGGTGCGGGCGCAGGTGGCTGATTTTTCGGTTGAGCAGCGTATGCGTATCATTACGGCTTTTGTGGGCGACCGCGCCTCACGTTTTGATCGGCCCGGTCGCGCTTTCGAGGAACCCTACTATACCTTTGATCTCCTGGCTGATCTGGGTGCATACCGCGATCTACAGCGGCATCGCATCCTGACCCAGGAACGCCAGCGTTACACGGTACGGCATGGCTTTGTCACACCCGCCGATCTTGAACAGGCCGGGTTGGCCCAGGCATATACTGCCGCGCTGGAACAGGCCGCCGAGACGGTCGAGGCGATGGTTGCCGATCTGCCTGATGCAGCTCAGTATGCTGTGCCTTTTGCCTTTCGTGTACGCTGGCGGGTGAAGCTTAATCTGCGTGAGGCATATCATCTGCTGGAATTGCGTAGCGCACCTCAGGGGCATCCATCGTATCGGGCGGTGGCTCAGGAGATGTATCGCCAGATTAGTGCCGTGCATCCGGCCCTGGCCGCTGGCATGCACTTTGTCAATCTGGAAGATCCGGCCCTGGAACGACTGGCTGCCGAACAGAAGCTTGATCAGAAGCGCACAGCTCAGGGCGACTAAAAGCGCACAGCGCAGGGTGCAAATATCTGTTCACAACAGAGATCCAGAGACAGGGAGGAATCATGGACGTTAGTCTCGATACAGTGGAGGACACATACCCATCCCATGCTGGGAATGGGCATACGCATGCCATCGTGATCGGCGCAAGTATCGCGGGTTTGCTGGCTACGCGTGTCCTCAGCGATCATTTCGAGCGCGTTACGTTGATTGAACGCGATCCTGTGAATGATCAGCCAGAGGCACGCAAAGGCCAGCCGCAGGCACGTCACCTGCATGCGCTGCTCAGTCGGGGGGTTGCCATTCTGACGGCTCGTTTTCCCGATCTACGTGACGCTCTGGTGCAAGAAGGTGCGCTGGTGGTTGATCCGGCCCAAAGCATGCGCTGGTACTGCCAGGGTGGGTATCGCATGCGCTGTGAGAGTGGGTTGCAGGGGCTGATCGTTAGCCGTCCCTGTCTTGAATGGTATATCCGCCAACGCGTCGTTGGACGGGGCAATGTGACGCTGCTAGATGCCTGTCGCGTAGAAGGGCTTCGAGCCAATGCCAACAGTGAATGGATCACTGGCGTACAGATTGTCCATAACCAACAGCGATCCGAGCAACTCGCGGCTGATCTGGTGGTAGATGCCAGTGGGCGGGGGTCGGCTTCGCCACGCTGGCTGGCTGACCTGGGATATTCCCGGCCACACGAGACAGAGGTGCGTGTTCGGGTTGGGTATGCCTCGCGCTTCTATCGCCGCGACCTCTCCGCATCTGATAGTGAGGACTGGTTCTTTTGCACACCCGACGGGCCACACGCCAGTCGTGGTGGTGGGGCTTTTCCCCTGGAACACCAGCGCTGGCAGGTCACCCTGGCCGGATGGTCTGGTGACTATCCACCTGATGATGAAACAGATTTTCTGGCCTTTGCGCGTAGCCTGCCCGCCCCGGACGTGTACAATCTTATCACACACAATGAACCTCTGTCAGAGATTGTTCTGCATCGCTTTCCCTCTAGTTTACGCCGACATTATGAACACATGCCGCGTTTTCCACAGGGCTACCTGGTGCTAGGCGATGCTGTGTGTAGCTTTAATCCGGTCTATGGTCAGGGTATGACCTCAGCGGCGTTGCAGGCTGATGAGCTGGACAGTGTATTGCAGGAATATGCCGATGCTCAAGATACGCTGGCCGTCCGGTTCTTTGAGCGGATTGCAAAGGTGATTGATGTCCCCTGGCAAATGGCCATCAACGCAGATTTTCGCTTCCCAGGTACGGAAGGACAGAAAGCGCGTGCTACCGATCTGCTCAACCTCTACACGGCCATGGTAGACCGGGCAACCCGGCATGATGCGCTGGTCTGCCGGACGTTGTTGGAAGTTATAAACCTGACACGCCCACCAGCGCATCTGTTCAGCCCACATATCATGGCACGAGTGTTATGGTTTCAACGCGCAAAACGCAAAACGGGGGGGCAATGAAACGCCATGTCATTCCGACCGCGGCCGCCGCCCCAACGTCTCTGGACGCCCACCACCCCGTCGCGGCGGCGGGAGGAATCCCCGTTGCTGATGCATGGATGATCATAGGAGATTCCTCGCGCCGCTGGCAGGCGGGTGTTGGCATGATGGGGGACGGGGTGGGCGGCCCTCCTCAGAAACATAGGTGGTTGCCAGACGGGCGGCTGAGATTCTTC